>Ga0265336_10000015_pt1 | contig 239654 bp, 233 predicted proteins | sample 42119metaG_FD_193583 | JGI IMG/M metagenome (GOLD analysis project Ga0265336, IMG submission 193583) | Rhizosphere microbial communities from Carex aquatilis grown in University of Washington, Seatle, WA, United States - 4-21-19 metaG | ecosystem: Host-associated > Plants > Roots >... | reverse complement strand
TCTTAAGAGTACCCCCCCCCGCACAGTTTTACCAGTTATTGAGAAGTTGAAAGAGGCGTACAAAACATGGCAAGATATTCTGCCCCACGTTGCTAAAAGCCACCGACAAACAATAGGGTTAAAAATTGACACTCTCCTAATTGGAGTATTGGAGCAGACATTTAAAGCGAGTTATGCTTCCGGTGATCAAAAATACCAGTTTATTTCCAATGCCGTCATAGGCAACGATTCTGCCAAGTTTTTTCTATTGGTAGCCTGGGAATGTAAGATACTTAACGACAAACACTATCTTCGTATTTCAAAAACACTAGTGGAGGCAAGTAAGATGCTTGTCGGCTGGAAAAATTACTCGGAAAACAAAACTTCCGCCTTACACTAAAGACGGAAGAAAGAAAATTGTTTCGAAGGAACACGTGGTTCTCAGCGTTCCAACGGTTAGCGTTGTCAAGCCGGTTCACGTTCACGTTCCACTGCCCATCGTTGCGGTTCACGTTGACGACGGAAACATATGTACAACCCGCCTTCCATATCGCCCCACCCATTGAATGCCCCGACTAAATAATCGCGATAATCTCCGGGCTGAATCGTATTCGGCATCTCTATGCCCTAGCGAGCTGTACCAACCCTTTTCTTTTTTACTCAGGTAGAAAAACCTGAAACATCGCCACCCGAAGTTTTCACCGCAGATGCCAGCGTGTTCACAGATAAAAGAATACCCTCATTTTGCCTTTCGTCAAAATGAGGGTATTAAGGGACCAAGTGACAGAGTGTCAAAGGGTCAATCAAGAGTTGCGAAGGAACACGTGGCTCTCAGCGTCCCAACGGCGAGCGTCGTCAAGCCGGAACACGCGCACGTACCACTGCCCATCGCAGCGGAACACGCGGACGACGGAAACCGTTCCATCGTCATTGAGAACAAAGAACAGGTTGGCGTAGCCGTTGGTTTTGAGACCAACATCTTCGCCACCTTCTTGGCGATCAATGAGCTCCTCAATCTTAGGCAAGGTCACAATGTGGCCGCCCTCAATGAGAAGCCTGGAGTAGCTGGCGACGGTGCCGTCGGTACTGAAGATGTTTTTGACCATCTCCAGAAACGAGGCCTCCCGCGTCAGTTCCTGTGCTCGGAACTCCTGCTTGGCTTGAGCTGGTTGGCTCTTAGGGAGCCGCTTGTCTAGGTCGCCATCGCGGGGATAGTAGCGCAAGCGGTTGGTAAAGCACTCCGCCGTGAGCTTTTCGGGGGATGCGTGGAGGGTGACTTCCAGCACTTTCTCAAAGAGATTTTTGACCAATGCTTTCGCATCAACCAAGCCCTCCCTGAGAACTTCCTCGAGTCGAGCGTGCCATGCGGCACGCTCGACAGAGGTAGAAAGGTTGTTCACCACGTCAAGCACGACGCTATGAAACTCATTGGGGACACCCACGAGAGCCCGGGTGATTGAGCCGATCATGTCTTTCGCCATAATCTATTCTCCTTGTAAGTGGAGCAACTTGCCAGGAACGGGAACATCCCATTCACCATGGCATGATCTCAAAGATCTAGCTTTCACTAGTATACTATAATTAACTACTCATGTCAAGAGCAAGAACGGCGCTAACTAGAGCTGCGGTTTCCGCCCGCAAGGTGTTTTTGCCAAAGGAAATGGTGGGTACTTTTTTCTCTGTAAAAAGCGCCTTTTCCGCAGGCGACCAGCCGCCTTCTGGGCCGATGAAAATACTAATGGGCTCGGTGCCAGAAAAACTGCTGGCGGCAGTTTGCGCCCCAATATCACACACAAAAGGATTTATTGCCTGTTCTAAAGCAATTTTCAAAGTAACAATTTCCTCAATTCTCGGCACACGGCACTGGCCCGACTGTTCTACCGCTTCAATGGCAATTTTCTGCACGCGTTCACTATTGACGCCTTTCACCTCCGTACGCTCGGAAAGAACCGGGCAAATGCGAGCCACCCCAAGCTCGGTGGCTTTTTCCACCAACCATTCAAAACGATCTTTCTTGATGAGAGCAACGTAAAGCGAGACTTCCCTCTTTGCTTTTTCTACCTCACGCTTCTCAAGAATTTCCAATTCAGCTTCTGTTTTTGAAAGCGTCACAAACTTGGCGCGGTATTCGGCTTCCTCGGCGCCATTAAAAACGACAATTTCGTCCCCCACTTCCAAGCGGAACACATTCTTCCATTGATGGAGGTGCTCTGAGGCAGAAAGCTCTACTTTCTTTCCTACTGCAAAGTCAGTATTGGGCACATAAAATCGGTGAAGGCGCATAGTGGAATTTTTATTAATTAATGGTATAGTAGCACCCTATGAAATCCGAACACAACAATCAAATCAACAATAATTACCTTATTCCCACAGTAATTGAAAAATCGCAGTTTGGCGAGCGTGCGTATGACATTTACTCCCGCCTTCTGCGCGAGCGCATTATTTTCCTTGGTGGCCCTATTGATGACACTCTGGCCAACATCATCATTGCCCAGCTTCTTTTCTTGCAATCGGAAGATTCTAAAAAAGACATTTCGCTCTATATTAACTCCCCCGGTGGCTCGGTAACGGCAGGGTTGGCAATTTTAGACACTATTAACCATATTAAACCTGAAGTTTCTACGGTGTGCGTTGGTATAGCCGCCTCAATGGGCGCTATGCTTCTTTCCGCTGGTAAGAAAGGCAAGCGCCACATTCTGCCCAATGCTCTGGTTATGATTCACCAACCCTCCGGCGGCGCTGAAGGTATGGCCGCTGATATTGAAATTACTGCCAAGCAAATCCTCCGCACTCGCGAACGCCTCAACAAAATCCTTGCCGAAAACACCAGCCAACCCGTTTCTAAAATTGAAAAGGATGTTGATCGCGATTATTTTATGACTGCCGAGGAAGCTAAAAAGTACGGTATTGTTGACAAAATCATTTAGTTATAGACAAAACTTCATTTCTCCTTTAAGATTGGGTTATTACTAAAGTAATTACCCCGGTCTCATTTCCTGTCTATTTTTCAGTACCTCACATCCCTACATGCCATTACACACTGTGAATATCAAATACTGCCCAAAATAAGCGCGAAACAAGCCGGTTTTGACATATGCCATTACGATTAATTGCCGAAGTAGCTTCGGTTGCCGTCCTCGTTGGGGCGGCCGCTGGCTACTTTGTACGTATCCTTGTTTCCCTATCAAAGAAGAATTCAATTGAGTTGGAAGTAAAGCGTCTCCTTTCCAAAGCGGAAGAAGAAGCTAAAAAAATCAGTGCTGAAGCCGAAAAGAAATCCATCGACACCCTTCGCGAAGTTCGCGCCGAAGCGAAAACAAAAGAGGAGGGTCTGAAAAAAACCGAAGAACGCCTCATTAAAAAAGAGGAGCTTTTGGATAAGCGCCAAGGCGACATTGACGCTGAAGTAGAAAGCCTCAAAGTGAAAATTACCGAGGTAAAAACTATCCGCGAAAAAGTAGAGCAGATGAATGCCGCCAAAATGGCCGAGCTGGAAAAAGTTGCGGGAATGAGCCGCGAGGAGGCAAAAAATGAGATTCTTGCAAAGCTTGAGCGTGAATCTCAGGAAGATATTTCCGTGCGCATGCAAAAGCTTGAAAGCCAGAGCGAGGAAAAAATTGAGCATCGAGCCCAGGAAATCCTTGCCACATCTATTCAGCGCATCGCCGGCAGTATTCCTTCCGATATCATGTCCACCACCCTGGCTATTCCGGGCGATGAAATTAAAGGGAAAATCATCGGCAAAGAAGGCCGCAACATTAAGGCCTTTGAGCGCGCCACAGGCGTTGAAGTTATTGTTGACGACACTCCCGGCACTATTACCATTTCCTCCTTTAACCCTATCCGCCGCCACACCGCCGTTATGGCTTTAGAGTACCTCATCGCTGACGGCCGTATTCAGCCCGTAAAAATTGAAGAAATGGTGGAAAAAGCTAAGGGGGAAATTAATAAAACTATTAAAGAGAAGGGGGAGCAAGCCGCCTATGAAACTGGCGTATTCAACCTTGATCCACGGGTTATTTCCATCCTCGGCCGCCTCTATTTCCGCACCAGCTACGGCCAGAACGTACTTCAACACTCTGTAGAAATGGCCCACGTTGCCGGAATGATTGCTGAGGAGCTCGGCGCCAACGTCGCCGTCGCTAAAGCCGGCGCCCTCGTCCACGACATCGGCAAAGCTCTTGACCATGAAGTTCAGGGCACCCACGTTGAAATCGGTCGTCGCATTCTCCAGAAATTTGGCGTTGATGAAGCTGTTATTAAGGCTATGCAGGCCCATCACGGCGAATACCCCTACGAAACTATTGAGTCAATGATCGTGCAAACGGCCGACGCTATCTCCGGTTCCCGCCCCGGTGCTCGCCGCGACACTATGGAGAACTATTTAAAGCGCCTTGAAGAGCTGGAATCCATCGCCACCCACATGAAAGGAGTTGAGAAGGCCTACGCTCTCCAAGCCGGCCGTGAAATCCGCGTTTTTGTCACCCCCGCTGAAGTTTCCGATGTAGAAGCACGAAATATGGCCCGCAATATCGCTCTACAAATAGAAAAAGAGCTCAAATATCCTGGAGAAATCAAAGTTGTAGTCATCCGAGAGTCCCGCATCATTGAATTTGCTCGCTAAAATCGGGGTCCAGCACCAGTTTTTCGCGACGAAATCCAAAAAAATATTCAAAAATTGCCTGTAACATTTGGGAATTCCCTAAAAGTTGCCAAAAGTGGTGCTTCGTTTCGCAATTTTTAAGCACTATCGCTAAAATACGGCCTATTATATAATACCGCCAACGACAAACGTCGCTAATTATCAATAATCAATACATACTATGAACAAAGCAAGTATCGTAGATGCGGTCCATGCCAAGCTCGGCGGCACCAAGACTCAGGCCGAGGAAGCAGTAGAGACCATGATTAGTAGCATCGTTGAAGGTCTCAAGAAGGGCGATGAGGTTTCAATCGCCGGTTTGGGTATTTTTATCGCCAAGCAACGCGCCGCCCGCAAGGCCCGCAACCCGCGCACCGGCGCTATGGTTGATGTCCCTGCCATGCGCGTTCCTAAATTCCGCGCCGCTAAGGCTCTCAAGGAAGCAGTAAGATAGTATATCCAGCACCACTTTGGTAGCAAAAAAAACCGCCCTAATCAAATGGGGCGGTTTTTTGTTGCTACTATTTAAATTATAAAAACTACTTTTTGCCTTTGAAAAACCTTGAGAATAGCCCACTCTTTTTCTTCGTAGATAGACCAAACATTCCAGTAATCATATCCGCGGTGGCAACATCCCCTGAAGCACGCAACCATTCTGCAAATTTTGCCTTATCAGCCACTCCCGCATCAAAATCTTTGGTTGCTTGTGTTACAACCCCCTCAAGTTGGTCATAAACTGCGTCGACGCCAGGCACATGATGGCCAACCTCAAAAAAATCTTCGGAACTGCCATACCCTTGCTCACGAATAAAGTCGTTTCTTTTATTTACGGCTTGAGCCAATGCATCTGCTAAACTTTTTTGCTGCTCAAAAGAAACCTCTTGCTCGTTTTTATTATCCTGATTTTCTCCGCTTGTTGGCACTCCTTCCATATAATCACAATTATATCACAACCTACTTTCTCGGTATATAAAACTTCTTTTGCAGATAATTTTCAATAACTTCAAAGCTTGGGAAATAGCGCGGGCTGGGCAAACTCTTCAAATCAAACCATTTCCACTCCACCATTTCATCTGGCTCCATCACCCGTGCCTCCCCTTTCCATTCGTGTGTTAGGAGGCCCACCGTCATAAAGTGAGCGTGTTGGTTTTTACAATTATGCACGGAAATAACCTGTGGGTTCTTAATAGTAATGCCCGTTTCTTCTTTCACCTCGCGAATAGCACCCTCTTCAAAGGTTTCGCCCCACTCCATTTTGCCGCCAGGCAAACTCCACTCCCCCGCACTTCTAAATGCTGAGTCGGCTTTGTCGGGATCCGGGTGCCGCATACCCATAAGAATTTTTCCATCCTTTTCCAGAATAACCCCAAACCCCGCTCCCACTTTTTTCTTTTCTGGTGACATGATTTTTAAAATAAATTACCTGGTGCGGGCAGGGAGAATCGAACTCCCGTATGCACATTGGAAGTGTGCCATTCTACCACTAAACTATGCCCGCTTATTCTTTATTCTAGCGCTTTTTCAATCCATGCGCCTATTCTGCGTGCCAATAGTACACCGAATTCCTTATTACCGCGACTAACCACCGAAAGATGCGCTGTACCATAAGGCAGTTTGCCTTTCTTGGAGACTTTATTTTTACGAGAATCTACAGAAATTTTCTGGAATTGGGAGGGCGGTATACCTGTTTTGAGTGACCAAAATTTTATAGCTTCGGAAATAGTATTATCGGGATATAAATGGAGCCGAATAACAAAATTAGAGTTTTTGATACCGGAAACCTCTTTAAACCATCGTATCGCAAAAGAAATGATTTTAGGATCTGAATTAACTATACGAATAATATTATGCGTCTTACTTCCCTCTCCTATGTAAACGCCTAAACCAAGCATGAATACATCTCGCTTAGTCAAAGAGCCGATGTCTTTCTCGGCATATAAGCGGGCATTGGAAAAAGAGAGTTCTTTCTGCTTGCGTTTTGCCTGTATTGCGGCAAGAAGACCCTTTGCGGCATTCTTTTTACTAAATTCATTGGGAACATATGGAACGCCGGATAACCATGAGGAAAGAGTTCCTTTTGAAACTGGCACTTTACTGACAATATGGGAATATGAATACCCCAATTCCCGAAGCTTAAGAGCTTCTCCTTTTAGTTCTAATTTGCTCATAAATAGCCATCATAGCAAAAACTATTCTATTGTTCAACTTTTAACTTACCGGCGATGCGAACGACGTTGACTTGCGCCCGAGGAAACTGCAAGGATGGCTGAAAAATCATCGGCTTTTGAGGTTTTATTGAGACGCTTAGAACCACAAACGAGACAGACGTGGAAAATGTCATACTTCCCTGCCTTAAGTACCATCTCTACGGGCTCCATAATGCCCCCACACGAGTTTTTACGATCACCAGGGTAAATGTCTACGTGTTTAGACCACAAACAAACAGGGCAATGATTTGTAAAGCCATCGCCCTTAACAGCAGTGCCGCAGTGTTCACACACAAAGTCTTCTACGGTTTTAGTAAAAGTGGAACTCATTTTTAGACGACATTAGTGAAAGTGGTGCTGGATTAAAAGGTCGGAGTGCCGGGATTCGAACCCGGAGTCACCTGTTCCCAAAACAGGCATGTTACCGTTACACCACACTCCGCTGATTGAAGCAACATAGTAGCACGAATAAATATTTTCTCCTATTTCTTTTAGGACAACAAAAGGACACTAAAAGACACAGGCTTTATGCTAAAGGACATCATAAAGGACACTGTATCTTGGCCGTATATTTCCGTTCGGTAAGTTTTCCACAGATACGGAAATAACCATGAATTTGAAGTCTTTTTTGACCCTTTTCTCTCTGAGATACACAGCTACAACCCTTCGCATCCGGCCAAGCTTCAAACTACCCACGTTTTCTTCAGGATTATGACTTCCCCACCCTTTATTTGCCGAAAATGTTCTATATGTAACGGTTTTAACTTCAACAAAATAGATAGTACCTTCCTTGGCGGCAACTATGTCTATTTCACCGCATGGCCGTAGAAAGTTCCTTTGTAACACACTAAAGCCATTTTTCACGAGGAACCTACGAGCAAGAGCTTCACCGAGATCCCCAATTTTCCTCTTTTCTGTTCTCATGGCCTATAAATTGGTTACATAAATAACATAGTAGCACGTGAAACTATTTAGACAGTAGTTAGCCATAAAAGACGGCTTTCATGTGACTTTTACTGTCTTTTATACACATATCCCCCGACTTATCCCCACATCTGCATCAAAACGGCCGGTTACTTGCTTATATTTTGAGTAAAACCTAAGAGACAGAGGAAACGGTGGTGCGGGCAGGGAGAATCGAACTCCCGTCTCGTCCTTGGCAAGGACGCGTTCTACCACTAAACCATGCCCGCTAATTTACCGAAAAGGTACACTTTTTCCAACAACAATTGAACAAACAGTAGTATAGAGCAAAACTTTATTTTCTCCAAATTTACATAGCAACAATAATGACAGTAACGGAGTGGATTAAACCATTCCAGAGTGGTACCCCGTGGTGCGCCCGGCAGGATTTGAACCCACAACCCCTTGGTTCGAAGCCAAGTGCTCTATCCGTTGAGCTACGGGCGCATTCCTCAAAATAGTACGCTGTTGCTGGATAAAAAGCAAAAAGTGAGGCACAATAGGGGAGTACTTATGTCAATTTCCCAGAAAATACCTCATCTTGTTAAAGATATAGCGGAAACCCTGGAAAAAGCAGGGTTTGAAGCATATTTGGTTGGTGGCTGTGTTCGTGATCTTTTGTACCAGCGCCTGCCGAAAGATTGGGATATTACCACTAATGCCAACCCTGAACAGATCCAAAAACTCTTTCCACACACTTTTTATGAAAACAGCTATGGAACTGTAGCTATTGTGACCGACGATGTTTCTGATGAAACACTTAAAACCGTTGAAGTTACGCCCTATAGGATAGAGGGGGATTATACCGACAATCGTCACCCAGAAAGCGTTAAATTCGCCCAAACCCTTGATGAGGACCTACAAAGACGTGATTTCACGGTTAACGCTATTGCCCTTGATATTCGTGGTAAGTTACATGACCCATATAAAGGACAGCAAGATATAAAGGACACTACTATTCGGGCAGTGGGAAAGCCGGAAGATCGTTTTCAGGAAGACGCCTTGCGCATGCTCCGAGCCGTTCGTTTTTGCGCTGAACTAAATTTCAACATAGAAGAAAAAACTGAAAAAGCGATTTTTGCCAATTCAGAACTACTCAAAAATATTTCCAAGGAGCGTATTCGTGATGAATTTACAAAAATCCTCATGTCGGATAATCCAAAGAGGGGATTAGAGATTGCGCGCAAGCTTGGCATCTTGAAATTTATCGCACCCGAAATAGAAGTTGGCGCTGGTATGGAACAGGGCGGCACACATATCTATGATGTGCTGGAACATATTCTGCGTGCCCTGCAACACACTGCTGATCGTGGCTGGCCACTAGAAGTTCGCCTAGCCGCCCTCTTCCACGATATAGGCAAACCGCCTACTCGTAAGCAGGGCGTTGAAAAATGGACCTTCTACGGCCATGAAGTTGTGGGTGCCCGCATGACGAAAAAAATCCTGAGTGACTTAAAATTTCCTAAAAAAACTGTTGACCTGGTAACAAAACTTGTGCGTTGGCATATGTTTTTTTCTGACACGGAATTGGTCACACCCTCCGCCGTGCGTCGCTTACTCACCAACGTCGGCAAAGAAAATATTTGGCAATTAATGGACATCCGTGCCGCTGACCGCATCGGCACCGGCCGACCAAAAGAAAATCCATACCGTCTGCGCAAATATCACGCCATGATAGAAGAGGTTATGCGCGACCCTATTTCCGTTGGCATGCTCAAAACTGACGGCGCACGTATCATGAAGGTCACCAATGAAAAACCCGGGCCCAAGCTTGGTTTTATTCTTCGCATTCTTCTTGAAGAAGTTCTGGAAAATCCCGCCCTGAATACCGAAGACTACTTAGACAAAAAAGCTATAGAATTAGCCACATTAAGCGAAAAAGCCCTCGTTGAACTTGATAAAAAAGCCCGTGCAAAAGCCAATACTGAAGAACAAAAAGAAGTTGAGGAACTCCGCAAAAAACATTTCGTAAAATAGTTAGTCGAAAAAAAAAGAAAGAGGAAAACCAAACAAAAAAGAAGGCGTCCCGGAGATGGACGCCTTCATGTTTGTGTCTTCCCGAAAGAACTATCCGACGCGGAGGTCTTGGGAAGATATTTACTGAACTGCACTTACCTTAATGTGCTAAAGAATGAAGATTTGGTGCATTTATGATGGAAGAAGAAATGACGTAATTGGCGAACCAACGTAGTCATTAAATTCTCAACACATCGCTTGCTTTCATTCCTCTGATTAAGAGTATAGCGCACGGGCAACAAAACACAACAGCAATCTGTGGACAACTCTGAGCTCTGTGGACAAAAAAGGATAACCTGGGATTACAAACTGGAAATATCACGCGGTAGAGTCACTTTTTGCTCGCCGTAAGAGCAGGCGGCCACTGAACATTGCGGAAAATAGAGTGTCACCGAGAAGTCGGTGAACGTGAATAATTGAAAATTATCAACAGTGGGTTGGGTGCCTTCGTTAATCATTTCAGTGAGAAATGCGTCACCAGAACTGCCAGCATTCAGATTTTCCGAAAGCTGCTGCTTGGCTGTGCGAGCAATGCGCTTAAGGTAATCAGGAAAATTCGGAAAGAGATCCGCCAGCGTCATAATTTTGCCGGAGCCGACATCATAATTAAATGTTTGCAAATCATTAATTTCGCTAGCACCTCCATTCCAATATGAATAGCGCTCAACAAAACTGATATACCGGCTATTCACCTGAGCATTCTGCCAAGAAGCATTGAATGTATAGCTTGAGAGGGGAATAATCGGCGCACCGTTGGATTGTGATAAGGCTTGATTATCACTGGATGATTGGCGAAAATCAGCCAAAGTACCCAGCGTTGACGAAGAAATGGCTTGATTGAAGGCTGAATTAGCGCCTGAAAACTGCGGATATTCCACCGACACCATAGGCGAAGAGCTCGCGCCCGGCTCAAAGAGCGATACAACACTTACTGGTGTAGTGGCGGCTCCGGCCGGAATAGCCTGGCCGCCCGCCACAAGTGCCGTCGATTGCCCCGAAAAATAAGACTTACCAGCGACAAAACCAATAGCGGCCGCTATAACCACAACCAAGAAAATGAGTATTTTTTTCATACTCTCTATGATACGTCCTATTTTATAGGCTTACAAACTCACAACTATTTCAAGAGGGCAGTGATCGGAACCAAGCACCTCACTATGGATTTTCACCGATTTTAATTTTGGCACCACATCATTAGAAACAAAAAAGTAGTCAATGCGCCAACCCACATTACGCTCGCGAGCGGCGGTTTTCATGTCCCAGTAGGTATAAGCACCAGTTTTAGTAGGGTAGAAGTGGCGAAATGTGTCCACATATCCGGCAGCCACAACCTCATCAAGCCATGCCCGCTCTTCGGGCAAAAAGCCCGTATTCTCCTCGTTTTCTTTCGGCCGAGCCAAGTCAATCGCTTCGTGCGCCGTATTAATGTCGCCACAGAAAATAACTTTTTTGCCGCTCTTACGAATTTTCTCAATGTATACCAAAAACGCATCATAAAAACGTAGCTTGAAAGCCAATCGCTCCGGCCCACCACCGCCATTAGGAAAATAAATATTCAGCACTACAAAATCTTTATAAAAAAGAGCAATGAAACGCCCTTCACTATCCAATTCGGCAATACCCATGCCATATGCCACCTTCATAGGCTGTTCTTTAGCGTAAATAGCCACACCACTATAACCCTTGCGGCCCTTGGAGAAATCAAAATAAGGATAGAAGCCGGCCGGCGTCTTAGCTTCATCCGGCAACTGATCCGGTTCCGCTTTCACTTCCTGCAAGCACAGAAAATCGGCCTTCTGTTCAAAAAGCCATCCCAAATTACCCTTGCGATGCAGGGCGCGCAAACCATTTACATTCCAGGAAATTAATTTCATATATTTTTGCAATTATTTTCGCATCTTGCCGTGAAATTTTTGGTGAATCTCTTTTAAGTGCTTGTCGGTGACGTGCGTATACACTTGCGTTGTGGAAATATTAGCATGCCCCAAAAGCGCCTGCACCGAGCGCAAGTCGGCGCCGTTCTCCAGCAAGTCAGTGGCAAAACTGTGACGCACCACGTGTGGAGTTACGTTGCGAGTGATGCCCGCCTTAATAGCATAAAACTTAACAATACGTTGCACCGAGCGCGGCGTGAGCCGGAGCGACTGATCCTTATTAGCAAGCATGGCCGCCTGCTTGCCGTAATGAATGAAGAGAGCGTCGTCCATATCGTCGCGCTTGGCCAAATAGGCTTTCACCGCCTGCCGAGCGGATTCCGAAAGAAAAACAACCCGCACCTTTTCACCCTTGCCGCGCACGGAAAATTCATCCTTAGAAAGGTCTAGGTCGGCTGGTAGAGAACACAGCTCGGAAACGCGCAAGCCCGTGGAAAAAAGCATTTCCAGCATGGCCTTATCGCGCAAGCTTTTTAAATCAGTATCCTTTGGGGCTGCTAGGAGGCGATTGAGCTCAGCTGTAGAAATAAGATCAATGGAGCGCTCCGGCACTTTTGCTAACTCAATACGCTCCGGCGCCAGCGATTTTATGCCCCGCCTCGCCAAATACTTCAAAAACGCCCGCACCGCAATCAAATAGTAATTTTGAGTTTTTTTCTTAAGCGTTTCCTGCCCGCGCGTGGCCCGCTTGCCAGCACTCTGCCTATTGAGCCATAGCCGAAATTGGCGCATCACTTCATCGGTAATATCTTCCGGCCGCTTTACCTTCGTTTGCTCCAAAAAGCGCGCTATATAGTGCTCATAATTAGCCACCGTTTTTAAGCTCCGCCCCCGCTCAATTTCCACATATTCCAGGAACTGCCGCTGTAATTCAGAAATGGTCATTATGGCAAGTATATCCCGTAGCAGTTTTTCAAGCTATTGAGCCACTACATGTTCTTGACATAACTAGTTTTTTCGTGCTAAAATGTAAATAGAATACAGGGGAGCAGTGTGCTCGCCTCAACATGAAAACCTTCCAAATTTAGGAGGATAAAATGTCTGAACTCAATAAGAGTCTAAAAACGACCAAATCGTTACTAGGCGAGCTCGGCCTGAGTGTGCAAAATGCACTGGATGCCGTTTTTGCCGTCCACCTTCTGACCTATGACGATGGGGAAGAAAAAGGGTGGAACACTTTCATCCTGCGACCAGTAGTGATTGAAGAAAGTGTCGATGAGATTGAGTTCCGTTTCCTCCCCGAGTTAAGCTGTTTTATCGACATTTCCATATCTACTAAAAGCAGGAGGAAGCGTTATTGCAATCCTAAGTTCCGCATTGAGGGAATCTGCTACAACGGTAGATGGAGCCTAGTAGTACCGTATAGCTTGAGACAACTACCCACGTTTATACACAATTACCACAAACTCTCGGACGGAACCTTTGATGTCCGTATTCTCAGTAAAAAATGACCAGGGTATACAACGCCCCACGGAAATCCCATTGATTTTCGTGGGGTTTTCGTTTGGCTTAAAAGTGGTACCCCGTCTTGCAAAAAAGGTCTATCCATGCTATTATTGCCCCCATGTTAACCAAGACGAAAAAAGCCAATGTCATCAAGGTAATGGCCGTTCACGAGACGGACACTGGTTCGCCGGAAGTCCAAATCGCCCTTTTAACTCGCCGTATTGAGGAATTGGCTTCACATTTAAAGAAACACGCTAAGGATAAACACTCCCGCCGCGGCCTTTTACAGATGGTTGCCGATCGCCAGAGCCATATGAAATATTTGCACAAAAAAAGCCCTCGTCGCTATAGCTCATTGGCTAAAAAGCTGAATTTGAAGAAAAAATAATATATAATGCTCGTTGTGAAGCACAAAGAACAGCGTGTCGGAATTTTCATAGACACGCAGAATCTCTATCATAGCGCCCGTAATTTATATGGAGCGCGCGTCAACTTCGGCCAAGTGGTCAAGGATATTTTGGCTGGCCGCAAGCTTATGCGGGCCATGGCTTACGTTATTACCACGGAAGCAGGGGATGAAAAGAACTTTTTTGAAGCCCTTGAGAAAATGGGTATTGAGGTTCGCACTAAGGATTTGCAGATTTTTGCCGGCGGCGCCAAAAAAGCCGACTGGGACGTTGGCCTTGCCGTTGATGCTATCAAGCTTTCTTCTAAACTGGACGTTGTGGTGATTGTTTCCGGCGATGGCGACTTTGTGCCGCTTGTTGAATATTTAAAAGTGAATCAGGGTTGCCGCGTTGAGGCCTGCTCTTTCGGCCAATCTTCCTCACAGCGCCTCAAAGAATCGGTTGATGAGTTCTTGGACCTTTCTAAAAATCCCCGCCGCTACCTGCTCGGAAACGCAACCTATGCACCGCGCACTCGCCGCCCTGCACGCTCCGCAGAAGAAAAGTCCCCGAAAGTCTGATAGGATAGGGGAATGAATAAAAAAGAATACTCTGTTGAAATCGGCGGCAAAACTTTGACCGCCGAATTCTCTGATTTGGCGTTACAAGCTAACGGTTCGGTGATGGTGCGCTATGGCAACACAGTGGTACTCGCCACTGCAGTGATGAGCGACAAGGACAGGGAAGGGATTGATTTCTTCCCGCTCGTCGTTGATTACGAGGAAAAGTTTTATGCTTCGGGCAAAATCCTAGGCTCGCGCTTCGTGCGCCGTGAAGGTAAGCCATCGGACGAGTCTATTTTGAGCGGGCGAATTGTCGATAGAACGATTCGGCCGCTTTTTGAACAACACATTCGCCGCGAAGTGCAGGTTATTGTCACCGTGCTTTCCGTAGACGAGGATTATCCTGATGTTTTGGCGGTTATCGCCGCTTCGCTTGCCGTGGGCACTTCCGATATTCCCTGGAATGGCCCAGTGAGCGCTATTCGTATTGGTAAAATAAAAAATGGCGCGGGCAATGGCGAAACGAAATTTGAAATAAATCCTGGCTATAACTACCGCGACCATATTGATTTTGAAATGGATATGGTGGCCTGCGGCAAAGATGGAATGATTAATATGATTGAAGTGGGAAGCAAGGAAATTTCTAATGAATTAGTGGCCAGCGCCTTGCAAGCGGCCAGCGTGGAAATTGAAAAACTCCAGAAATTTCAGGAAAAAATTATTGCCGATCGCGGCAAAAAGAAAGTGAGCGTGCCGAAAAAAGAGTTTTCTCCCGCCGCGCAGAAGCGTTTTGAAAAAGAATACGCACCCCGGCTAGATGCAGCCGTTTTCACCGGTAAAGCCGGCCACGAAACGGTTGATATGATGAAAAAAGAGTGGTTAAAAATGTGTACTGAAAATTTTGCCGATGAAGTTGCCCTCGCCGAAGAGTGGTTTGAAGAAGCGGTGAATGCTCTGCTTCATCGCGAAGCCATTGAAAATGGCCGGCGCGCCGATGGCCGCGGCCTTGATGATGTGCGCCCGCTTTTTGCCCAGGCTGGTGGATTTTCACCAATGCTTCATGGTACCGGTATTTTCTACCGTGGCGAAACACATGTGTTTTCCGCGCTTACCCTTGGCGGACCGCAAGATGCGCAAATAGTTGACGGCTCACCTGCCGATGAGCCAAAGCGCTTTATGCACCACTATAACTTTCCACCATTTTCTACTGGCGAAACTGGCCGCTTGGGTGGCACCAATCGCCGCATGATAGGCCACGGCGCTCTGGCTGAAAAAGCCCTTGTACCAATAATTCCTTCCAAAGAGAAATTCCCCTATACAATCCGCCTTGTTTCAGAGACGATGTCTTCTAATGGCTCTTCTTCTATGGCCTCCGTTTGCGCAAGCACACTCGCTCTCATGGACGGTGGCGTACCTATCTCAGCGCCGGTGGCTGGAATTGCCTCAGGCCTCATGATGGAGTCGCCGAAGAAATATGCGCTTTTAACCGACATTCAAGGCCCCGAAGACCACCACGGCGATATGGATTTTAAAGTAGCTGGCACTCGCACTGGCATCACTGCTATTCAAATGGATGTGAAAGTTGGCGGCATACCCCTTCCTATTTTGACTGAGGCTCTTGAGAAGGCTGGGGTCGCCCGCATGAAAATTTTAGACACACTAGGCAAGGCTATTGCCACCCCTCGCGCCGATATTTCCCCGAAAGCGCCGAAAATTCTTACCCTCACCATTTCTCCCGACCAAATCGGCATGGTTATTGGTCCGAGCGGCAAAATGATTAAGAGCATCAAAGAAAAAACTGGCGCAGAAATTGATATTGATGACGACGGCACCGTATTCATCACCGGCAAAGCCGGCGGGGCCGAAGCGGCCCGCGACTTTATCGCCGGCCTCACTAAGGAATATAAGAAAGGGGAGCGCTTCACCGGCACGGTCACCCGCCTCATGGATTTTGGCGCTTTCGTAAAAATCGGCCCAAACGCCGAGGGCATGGTGCATGTTTCCGAAATCGCCCCGTTCCGTGTGGATAGAATTTCCACAGTCCTCCAGATAGGCCAAGAAGTTCCTGTTATAATTAAAGAGATTGATGAGAAAAAACGCATCAATCTTTCCATTAAACAAGCCGACCCTGATTTCATTAAAAAACCGCCAACCACCCCACCCACTCCGCCACCGGCACCTTTAGCATTGTAGTACCTATGGATCCAATCGTTCCTCAAAAACCCAATGGCCAGCCCGCCACTATTGGCGGCATTCCAGAACCCACTCTACATGCCGGAGGTAACGTTCTAGAGGGATTGCAAGCGGCCATAGCCGCCGAGCAAGCGCCACACGGCCCAGCAAAAGAAACACTCGTCGCCGACCTGCACAACGAAGAACACGGCATTCCCAAATTACGCACGTTTGAAAGCGATGCCGCCGAAGCTGTGCAAAAACATAGCGTTTCAAGCGTCTCCATTGCCGCTCAAAAAATTCAAGAGAAAAGCGTGGAGCCTGAAATCGGGCGTACCGAGATAGTTAGTAATGCCATAAAAAATGTGGCCATGATTTTGGGAGCCCTAATCCTCATAGGAGGAAGCTGCGGAGCCGTATGGTATGCGTTCGTCGTGAGCCAACCAAAACAGGCTTCAGTACTGCAATCCAACCCTTCGAACAATGTATTAATCGGCGTAGACGACGTAAAAACAGTCAGTATGGGTCAGCAACAAAATTCTCTGGATGCCTTTATGCAAGGGGCGAATCTACTTGCGACAGAAAAGGGAACTATCGTACAAATTTCAATCACCGCCGCCGGCACCAGCACGTCACTTGATGCGGGCACATTCTTAAGCGACCTTAACGCGAATAATATGCCGAGTTGGCTGCCGCGGGCAGTTGGCCCGGGCTATGTCGCCGGCTTCTATCACAATGCCACCAGTTGGAATCCTTTTATGCTTTTTAGTGTTTCTTCTTATGACAATGCTTTCGCCGCCATGTTGCAATGGGAAGCAAATTTAGGCAGTGACCTAGCCCCCCTCTATCAGAAATCAAGCACGAGCACTGCGCCAACAATAGCTTCCACCACAACCGCGACATCCTCTACTCCTAAAAACACGCCTGTCATTCTTTCTTTACCACCAGCCTGGAGCGATGTTTTTATCGCCAACAAAGACACTCGTGCTTTGGGGATACCTGGCCAAAAACCACTTCTGTTGTATGCATTTCCAACACAAAATGTCCTAGTGATTACCACGAGTCAGGAGGCGGCCATTGAGATTTTTGATCGCCTTGTGGCCCGCCAGTTTGTCCACTAAACTACCAGTATGAAAAGAGACATCGCTTTATACGAACAACTACTCTCTAAGGAAAGGGTAGCGGTTTTGAGCGAGCTGCACGAGGCCGGCGCAAACGTTGATGAAGAAGGCCGCCAGCACTGGGAAGCAAAAACGTCCGACGTAGATACGTTACGCTCCGACACAAGCGATGTCGCTGAACGCCTAGAAACCTATGGGGAAAATGCTGCGCTTATTCGCCGACTCAGCCTCCGCTTTTCGGAAGTAAATGCCGCTTTGACAAAAATAAAATTAAACAACGGTTCATTTGGACTGTGTCGTGTTTGCGACAAAGAGATTGAAAATGACCGCTTAGCAGCCAATCCCGCGGCCACAACCTGCAAACAACACATGAGGAGTTAAGAGATTTAAGAAAGTTTTATCTTTTCTTCAGGACTATTTTAACAACATGCTTTAGCATTAGAGCATGCCTTTTGCCACTGTTTTTGCCGCCCAAGCCACACTTGCCAAAGTGACCGTTATCTCCGTGGAAGCCGATGTAACGCGCGGCTTGCATGCCCTTTCTATTGTCGGCCTACCCGACAAAGCCGTTGAGGAATCGTGGGACCGCATATCGGCGGCCATAAAAAATTCCGGCTTCGCGTCGCCCAAAAGCAAGAACCATAAAGTGGTGCTTTCATTAGCGCCCGCCGACCTGAAAAAAAGCGGGCCGGCTTTTGACGTTCCTATGGCCTTGGCCTACCTTTTGGCGGCGGAAGAAATCTGTTTCAACTCAGCTGGCAAAATTTTTCTGGGTGAACTAGCCCTGAATGGGCGCGTTCGAGCAATTCCCGGCATTGTCGCTTTAGCACGAGAAATGACCAAACACGGCTTCACTGAGCTATATGTGCCCAAAGAAAACGCAGCCGAAGCGGCACTCGTACACGATGTCGCCGTGTATCCTTTTTCTTCCCTCACCGAATTACTATTCCACCTCACGGGTCAGGAAAAAATAAAAAAGTATACCGCCCAAGAAAGTCCTCCCGCACCAGCACCTAAAAACGAAATAGATATGACCGACATTAAAGGTAACGCTCAGGCAAAACGGATGTTGGAAATAGCCGCGGCCGGCGGCCATCACTCAGCCCTCTGGGGCCCGCCAGGCACTGGCAAAACCATGCTGGCAAAAGCTTTTTGTCAGCTCTTACCAGAATTATCCGAAAAAGAAACTTTGGAGGTTATGGCTATATATTCCGTGGCCGGCGCCACGCCACCACCGCCAGGCCGGCCACCATTTAGAGCCCCACACCACACCGCCTCGTATGGGGCTGTTCTTGGGGGCGGCTCACCGCCTAAAGCAGGTGAACTCACTCTGGCCCACCACGGAGTGCTCTTTCTGGATGAATTCCCAGAATTCAATCGCCAAGTCATAGAAAGCCTGCGAGAACCTCTTGAAGAAGGCGTTGCTCGCGTTTCGCGCATCGGTGGCACCGTCGCCCTGCCGGCCAAAATAATTCTTATCGTCGCCCTTAACCCGTGCCCGTGCGGCTATTTCGGCTCCAGTAAAAAAGAATGTGTGTGTGCCGCCCACGACCGCCTGCGCTATGCCCGCCGTCTTTCCGGACCGATCATTGATCGCATTGATCTATGGACCGAAGTTCAAGAGGTGGAATACGAGGCGCTTATTGAGCGGGGCAACACTTTAGGAGTGGAAACTGGAGCACTATCACTCCAAAAGCGTATTACCAACGCCCGAGCTATTCAAAAAGAACGTCTGCAACAACTCGGTAGCGTAGGCACTCGCAATGCCGACCTCTGCGGTCGCGACGTCGCCACGCTCGCCATAGGCCCCGAAGCCGAACGCCTGCTTGTCGCCCTCTCCCGCAAACACTCGCTCTCGGGGCGCGCCCATCATCACATTATTAAAATAGCCCAAACCATTGCTGATTTGAGCGAGATAGCGTGCATTGGCACGGCAGAAATTCTAGAAGCCTTTCAATATAGGCCGACGGCCCTGGGAGACGAGCGCCACTAAAAGCAACTTAAAACGGATTAGCGTAGCCGTTATTACGAATCTCAAAATGCACATGACACCCCGTGCCGCCCTCCTTATCAACTTCACCAGTGTGACCAATAGCCCCTATCTGCTGACCCTGAGCCACGCTTTGGCCAGCCGCAACCATAAGTGTTTCCATGTGTGCATAGAGCGTCTCTGAGCCGTTGGAGTGATTTATTTTCACATAGCCGCCATAACCGCCGTTCCACCCCGTAGCATCGGCTGTGGCAACCGTGCCAGTAGCTGAAGCATATATCGGCGTGCCGCAGTCTTCAGCTAAGTCAACCGCATTATGGCCATGAATGCCTTGGGTTTTGAGGCCACCGATAATAGGTCGCAAATAATAGCCGTCGGGAGAAAAAATCTTTGTGACGGCCGGCGCTATTATGATGGGTTCGGTTGGAATTTTAACAGCGGATGCCGGAGCAGTATCGGAAATTGTGGCCGCCTGCGCGGAGTAGGAAACCGCGTCTTTGACCTGCGAAGAGCCCGTAGCTTTCGGCGCGACCGACCCGACGACCGGAATAAAAAGTTTTTGACCGATTTTTATGCTATTCGTGGTAAGATTGTTAGCTCCCTTCACCGCAGAAACACTTAAACCAAAATGTTTAGCGATACTGAGAAGATTGTCCCCGGAAACAACGACATACACCGAGGTGGTAGTGGTGGAAACAGGGGAGAAGGCGGCAGGCAGAACTACTTGAACACTCGACTCGGCGGGAACATCAACAGAACGAGTGGTTGTACCGAGCACTTTACTGCCACTATTTTGCGGCGCCTGTAAAATGGGCACTTGTTGCGACGCCACACTTGCCACCGATGGCGACGTAACTGGCTTAGTAAAAAAGAGGCCAATATCGGAAAAGAAGCTCGCTTGGGCAGGCGAAGGCTTAGAGCTAGCGGCAATAGCAATAAAAGCAAGGGCAAAAAAAAGTGCCGTTCTATATGTCACCAGGCCGACAAAACGAGTACGGAGTCGACGAGGGTCTTGTGGAGAGGATATAATAAGCCCTTGTTTATATACGGTAGTTCAGAAACCCAAACAGCCGTTTCAGAATAATGGCGCCCGAAAGATAGTGACGCTTGCATATAAGTATACCAAGAGGGGTAAGCCGGTCAACCTCGTTTTTAATTACCAACAAAAAAACAAATGAGTCAAGAAATTTTACTAAACGAGGCCCAAAAACAAGCGGTTTTGCATAAAAACGGCCCGCTTTTGATAATTGCCGGCGCTGGTGCCGGTAAGACGAAGACTGTCACTGAGCGCATCGTTGAACTCATCAAAACCGGGGTAGCACCCTCCAAAATCCTAGCAGTAACCTTCACCAACAAGGCCGCTCACGAGATGAATGACCGCGTTAACCACCGTTTGGCCAATGAGCCGGCCCTCAACCGCCCTGTTTCCCTCACTGAAAAGCCATTTGTTAGTACCTTTCACTCGCTCGGCGTGCACATCATCAAGGAAAATGCCACGCTTCTCGGCTTACCACGACGTTTCGCCATTTTTGACCGAAGCGATTCCAAACGCGCAGTAAAGCAGGCCGAGGAAGCAGTCGGCGTTGATCCAAAGCAGTTTGACCCGGCAAAAATCCTTAGCGCAATTTCCCGGGCCAAGGGTAATGCCCAAACCCTTGCCGCCTATAAGGAGCACAGTAGTAGCGATTTCTACCCCAACCTCGTTGGCCGAGTGTGGGAACACTACGAACAAATCTTGGCCAAGGAAAAATCGCTGGATTTTGACGACCTCCTTCTTAAAACCGTCTGGCTCCTTAAAAACAACCCCGACATTCTGGCTCACTACCAAAACACCTGGCAATACATCCATATTGATGAATACCAGGACACTAACCCGGTGCAATACCAAATAACCAAGCTTTTAGCCGCCAAACACCAAAATATCTGCGTCGTTGGTGACATTGACCAAATGATCTACTCCTGGCGCGGAGCAACCTTAGAAAATATTATGGATTTTGAGAAGGATTATCCTGATGCCACCGTCGTTTTGCTGGAACAAAATTATCGTTCCACCAAAATAATCCTGGAAGCGGCCAATCGTATCATTGAGAAAAATCTGCGTCGCCGTCCCAAAAAACTCTTTACCCAAAATGCCGACGGGGAAATGATCGGCGTCTACAGCGGCTATGATGAAGCCGATGAGGCCGACTTCATCGCTCAAAAAGCTGCCGACCTAGTGCGAGGCGGCGTTTCCGCCCGCGACATTGCCGTGCTCTATCGCGCCAATTTTCAATCCCGTGCCCTTGAGGAAGCTTTTCTTGATCACCAAGTGAACTACCAGGTGTTAGGCACCCGCTTTTTTGAACGCAAAGAAGTGAAGGATGTATTGAGTTATCTGCGGGCAGCCATGACGCCGGAAAGCACCGCCGACATTAATCGTATTATTAATATTCCCGCCCGCGGCATCGGCAAAGTAACTATGGCAAAAATCCTTTCTGGCCAGCGACAGGGCCTACCAGGAGCAACCGCCGCAAAAGTAGATGAATTCTATAAAATTCTTGAGGATATACGCACCTACGTTGATTCGCACCTGCCGAGTGAAACAATAAAGTTTGTTGTTAAGCAATCCGGCATAGAAGCGGCCCTAAAAAAAACCATAACCGAAGAGGATGTGGAGCGCCTGGAAAACATAAAGGAACTGGCCAGTTTGGCAATCCGCTACGATGGTCTGCCGCCAGGAGAAGGCATAGAACAACTACTAACCGATGCCGCCCTTGCTTCCGACCAGGATTCACTAGTTAAAAACCAAGACGCCGTAAAGCTCATGACCGTCCACGCCTCAAAAGGCCTGGAGTTTGATTATGTTTTCATTAGCGGCCTGGAGGAAGGGCTTTTCCCGCATGAGCGTCTCGGTGGCGACCAGAACGAAACAGGGAAAGCTGGTGGCTACGACGACGAAGAGGAGCGGCGCCTTTTTTATGTCGCCTTGACCCGTGCCCGCAAGAAGGTCTATCTTACCTATGCCGGCATCCGTACAGTTTTCGGCTCCAAGCAAGTTAACGTGCCATCGCAATTTATCATGGACATAAACGACGACCTTGCTGTTCCCGAGGAACATCCGAGCGTCAAAAAACGTCCTCTCAAAACAATTTACTTTGATATTTAAGGGAACACTAAGGGAACACTTATGAAGCACCACCTTTCACCAAACAAATCCGACCCAAAAAAACTTTTTCAAAAGAAATCATTGGGCCAACATTTTTTGCGTTCAGAAAAAGTACTTGAGGAAATGTGCGCCGAGGCCGAAGTAAACACGGGCGATGTGGTGCTGGAAATAGGCCCGGGGGAGGGAACGCTAACCACCACACTCCTCGCAAAAGGTGCGACGGTTATCGCCCTGGAGAAAGACCATCGCCTCATTCCTATTCTCCAGGAAAAATTCGCCACAGAAATCACTGAGAAAAAACTCATCCTTAAAGAAGCCGATGTCCTTGAATTTGACCCAGCGGAAATTGCCGCACCTATCTATAAAATAGTCGCCAACATCCCTTATTATATTACTGGCGCCATTCTGGAAAAGTTTTTAAGTGCCGTCCGCCAACCCTCATGCATGGTTCTGCTAGTTCAAAAAGAAATTGCCGAAAGAATTGTGGCTCGCGATGGCAAAGAAAGTATTCTTTCAATAAGTGTCAAAGCATATGGCCAGCCGAAGAACGTGCAAAAAGTTTCGCGTGGTCTTTTTTCTCCGCCACCAAAAGTGGATTCGGCAATTCTTGCTATTTCAAATATTTCTAAAAAAAATTTTAAGAACGCCGAGGAGGAGAACTCGTTTTTCAAAATCGTAAAAGCCGGCTTCGCCCACAAAAGAAAAATGCTTAAAAACAATCTCGCCGATATTGGCATTATCTACGAAACAAACGCCCGCGCGGAAGAACTTCCCGTGCAGGAATGGCTCACTATATCGTCGGCGACACGCCTGTCTCCGGAGTTATGAGCCCATAATTGGGCATATAAACACAATAGGGTTCAACACCAATAAGACAAACTCCCGCTCCTTGAGTATATGTTCCCAGCACCCACGTTTCTGGCCGAATGTAGTAATTAGAAAATAGTACGGGAGTTACAGGAGCGGCGAAAGCCCCTGCAGTATAGCCTGTTGTGGGAATGATAGGACCGGCAGAGGATACACTATAATGAAGTGCTATAAAAAAATCCCAACTGAGAGCGGGGGCGCAGGTGCACGGTATATTAACAACGTCAAAGCCACCAAAAAAAGGCAACGCCGAAGCGAGAAGCGAAAGGGGGGTCAGAAGCCCAATACCACCAACCAAGAGACTGACAAAAAATAGTAGACTTTTTTTCATATACTCACTGAAAAGTTTTTAGCCGCTGGCGTATAGCCATTATTGTTCACCACTTCTATAGTATCAGGAATAGAGATAGCTCCGGAACCCATACTTGCCGCAACCCGCATTTGCTCCGGCGTAATATGCACAACGAGCGTTCGGCCATCTGGCGACGGCACATTGAAGATTGTATCAAATGCGGTAATAACCTCGTTACCAGTAGCGGTGAAGCCGCTGCCGGAAATCACGAGCGTGCCACCCCAACGAACTTTTGCCGGCAAAACTGAAATAACCGTGACTTTTGGACTGGTTGGCGCTCGTACGACAAAAAAAGCCGTATTACTCATACCAGAGCTGTTACTAATAGCAACATCGTAGCGACCAACGGGAAAAGAGGGAAGAGTAAAAGAAAGAATACCACCGGCTGAAGGCTTTAAGTTTTTGACTACAAAAACTTGACCAGTAGACGAAGCTTCAAAATAAACGCTGTTCGCGGAAGATGTCTGCAAATTAAGAGCAACGACATTTACATTTACCCCCGGCAAACCGCTTTGAACGCTCAAACTCTTAACAAGAACGCCATTTCCTAGCGTTTGGGCATATGCTGGGGGATGAATTTGAGGTGCCTGCCTATAAACCAACGCAGTATTGATCGAAGTGTAGATAGAATTTTGAATTCCCACGATTTTTCTATCGGTTGAATATACATCCACACTACCTGTGGCCACCCTATATGCCGCCAGAGGGTCAACAGAAACAACAACTGGCGCGCTCGCCCAGGGCCAAAACTGGCCCCAGAAAGAACTTGCTAAAACCGCCGCCGCCAAAAAAATTCCCTTATGCACGTATGATATAATAACCCCATGAGCCGCCGCCCGCCAGCGCCGTCGAGGAAGATTTTGCCTATTCTGGCTGTTTGTGTTGTAAGCATCGGCTTAGTTATGGTGATTCTTTTTTATAATCCACAAGCAGCCGCACACCAGCAGGCCTTAACCAACCTTAACGTGGTCAATACCACCGGCCTCGCCGATGCTGTATACCAAAAAATCCAAAGCCAACTTATGGCGTTAGCGACTTCCTCACCCGCGGACACAACCACAAGCACTGGCTCAGGCAACAGCATAGCCACAGCCGCAAAGCCTTTAACCGCAACTGAGGCCCTTTCCCAAGAATTCATCAATCAATACATGACCATGAAGCAGTCGGGCCAAACCCTCACCCCCGATGAAGAAAGCTCGCTCATTCCCAACCTCATTCAAAACGGCGACGTTACCAACCATATTCCGCAAGCAAAAGTCTTTACCATTGCCGACATTGTTGTAATCAATAACACTTCGGCGGCGGCTTTCCACGCGTATGGCAATGCCGTCGGTGCCGTTGTTGCCCGCAACAGTGTCCCGCAAAATCTCAATGAACTAGACATTCTCCAAGCGGCTGTCAACAGTGGTAATCCCGACGATTTGGCCAATCTTGCTATAATAACGAAGTCGTATAGTGGCATCATAAAAGGATTGTCGACGGTGCCAGTTCCATCATCAGTGGCGGCTCTGCATTTAGCAATACTTAACGATTTTAGCCAAGCTGAAAATTCCGTGGAAGGCATGCAGAAACTTTTCACCGATCCGGTTTTTACCGTCTCAGCGGTGCAAAATTACGAGCAAGTCGCGCCCGCCATTTATAACGACATTTCCGCCCTCGGCCCGCTTTTTGCCAAAAACGGCATCACCTTCGGCCCCACAGAACCGGGATACAGATTCATAGCCGCATCCACGCAATGAACTTTTTTTATACTAACAAAACAGTGGGACAAAAATTGCTGGCGATAGTGCTGGCAATTGCCGTTGCCGTTCCAAGTGTTTTTGCTTTTATACCACCACCGACCGCCCAGGCGACAGTTTCCGGCTGTATCAGTGGTTATGCAACAGCGGCGGCCACTTCCATCACTATGCAAGCGCAGGCGGCAATCATGGGTGTGCCGATAGGAGCAAACGGCCAAATAAGCAGCCAAATGATTTCCGCCGGCAATGGCCTGCAAAATTTTTTCAAAGACTGTATCGAGCACGGCTTAGCGCTTATGATCGGCAAAATGCTCCTTACGCAAATGACCAACCAAATCGTCAGTTACATTAATAGCGGCTTCCACGGCTCGGCGGCTTTTGTGGGCGATCCGGGGAAGATGTTCCAAAATATTGGCGACCAAGTTGTCGCCGGAGCACTTGCCGGCATCAACAACGGTATCGGCGTCAATATATGTAGCCCCTTTAAAGCACAACTGCTCGCCGGCCTGGCCGCGAATTTTGGTATCAATCTAAATGTCAGCGGCACTGGCGGCGGAGGCGACGTTTCTCAGTCTCAATCATCTTCCGGTTCCAGTAATATTTGTGCAACCGCCAATGCTGAAAGCGACCCGAGTAATTTTCAAGACTGGGGAAGTTTTTTGGCTACAGCCATGAATGATCAAAGCAACCCGTATGGCGCTTTTTTATCGTCGGTAAATAGTATAGAGAACCAAATCGTTGATCAGGTTAATACTGTTTCATCCCAATTAAATTGGGGTAGCGGCTTTTTATCACAACAAGACTGCACGCACACAGAATACCCGAGTCACGCTGATCCTGTAACCTATAAATACGTGAAACCGGGAGGAAATGGGGTATCTGTTTCCGCAACCGTTGGCTCGGGCACGAAAGCGCCCGCAAATGCCAGTGCCGGCTCAACAGTAATTGGAAGAGATTCTCTTGGGAACGACATTTCTTCCGACCCTGCCAGCGACTCCTGCACCATCACAACGCCCGGCAAAACCATTGCCGACACCCTGCAAAATCAACTGAATGTGCCCGCCGACCAGCTTGGCGTCGCCGATGACTTGGATAAAATCTTCAACGCGCTTTTCAATGAGCTTCTTAAAACAGGGTTGGGCGCTTTAGGCTTAGGCGCGGGCGGAATTGCTTCAGCGGGAGGTGGCGGCGGGGGAGTAAGCTCGGGAGTATGGGCGCAAATAGCCGCTGAAGCCCAGGCTAGCTCTACGGCAGAAACGGCTATTTCTCAGGCTGAAGAAAACACTACAACCACTCAGTTGCAAAATGTCGGCACACAAACCATTAATCAGACACCTGGCACCACTGGCGGCTCCACCAACGTCACCCAAGGGAAAATGGTTACTGCTTCACCGACGGCCCGCCCCACATACGATGCGGCCAACCTTACCGACGGCAACACTGCAATGGGCGGCGAAAGCGGACACGGCGGCACGTGGAGTGGTGCCATCACCTCGCCATCTTCGCAAAAAGGTTCCTTCGTAATAGACCTTGGCCAACAAACCGATAACCTCTTCAAGATAGTCATATACCCACACAACATCTCCTCTGGTGACGGCTGGGATCTTGGCCCCGGTGTTAGCAATGTGCCAGCCACATTCAAAGTAGTCGTCAGCGATCAAAACAACTCGGTGGTTTGGGATAGCGCCCTGGCCGGCATTCCAGTAATGCCTACTATTGCGGGAAATCCCTACACGCTCATTTTGCCGCAAGCTGTCTCTGGCCGCTATGTGACTATTCAGGGAGTAACAGTAGGCTCGCTCCAACTGGCGGAAGTACAGGTATTTGAAGACAATGGCCCAACCATTACCATGAACGGTCAACCCTCCATTATTGGCTCCGTTGGTCAGCCGCTCAGCACCTACGATGCGGGAGCCACTGCCGTTGATGCCACAGGTTCAAGCACTCCTATCACGGTTTCGTACAGTAGCGGCACGAGTATCGTTGACCCCGGTACCACCCTTGCCAACGGCCAGCAGTACACCATCACCTACACCGCCACCGATCCTTATGGCGTTGTCAGCAGCGCCAGCCGCACGGTTGAGGCCATAAGTGGCGCCAGCGCGGCAACATCCGCCACGCCTTCAGCGCCATACGCTCAATAAACATGCGACTGATTACTTCTAAAATTATTCTGGGTACACTTTTATGTTTCGTTGTAATAACGGTTTTTTCTTCTATCACAACACCTCTAACCGCGCATGCGCAACAAGGCCCAACACTTACGGGAGCAGCCTTAGCCGCGGCCACTGGCCCTTTGGGAGCACTCCTCCCAAATCCTGTACAAGCAGTCGCTAATAGCGTCGATCAATCAATTCTCGCTTCTTTGCGGGACATAATCAGCCAATCGCTCGCCAGATCTGCTTACACAGGACTCTTTATAAGTAGTTGGATTGTCACCCTGGTTGGCTCGCTTTTTGACGAAGTACTGAGAGTCACCGTGGTCAATCTAATGGCAAATTTAGGAAGTTCTTCAATAATCAATACGCTTTGGGCTGACGTGCGAAGTCTTGGTAATATTGTTTTCATTTTTATGGCAATTTACGTTGCCATAAAGACAATCATTGGTCAGGGTGGCGACGACACGAAGCGAATCATTCGTAACCTCATTATTGTCGCCCTTTTGGTGAACTTCAGTTTATTCTTCACAAAACTACTTATTGATGGGTCCAACATTTTTACTCTCGCATTCTATAATTTAACCCTTCACAGCAGTGGCGCCACGGTCACTACCATCAACGGCCTACATACGCCAGATTCTTTTACTACCGTCTTTGCCAAACCTTTAGGGTTGAGCACTATTTATGCATTCTCTCAAGCAGGCGCCTCCAGTTCCGCAAGTGCCATCACTAGTTTGTCCAACCTAAGCTTCGGCACCATCCTTCTTGTCGGTATTGGTGGCTCTATTTTTCTTCTAATTACTGCTGTCACCTTCGGCGCCGTAGCCATATTATTCCTAACACGCTTCATTCTCCTTATATTTCTCATGGTTCTTTCGCCTCTGGCCTTTTTATTTTTTGCTCTACCCAGCACACAAGAAAACGCCTCAAAATGGTGGCGAATGCTTGCTGGCCAACTGACTTTTGGAATTGTGTATATGTTGCTCATTTGGTTTGTGGCACTTTTGATTAATAGAGGATTTCAAGTGACCAACTTGGTTAACAGCCTCCTCGCACCTAATGGTCAGGTGGCCGCCTCGAATAGTTTTGCTACCGTCCTTACTAGTGGCACAGGTGTGGATCAAATTCTCTTCTTCCTCACTATCATCGGCCTCATGGTTGCCGCCCTCTACCTTGCCGTCACCGCCGCTTCCTACGGCAATGCGTTGGTGGGGAAGGCCGTGAATAAAATTTCCGGATTTGCAGTAAATGGCGCCGCGGCTCTAGGTGGAAAAGCATACCGCGGCACCGTGGGCGCGGCTGCTGAAAAACTTACCGGCGATGGTAGTCAATTTGGCGAGAAAATTCGGGGCATGAGAACATCCAACAACTTCGTAACACGCGCCATTGGCAGACAATTAGACAAGAGAGCAACTGCCGTTAGAGACGCTAGTGGCGACCTTCGCAACACCAAGACTTTCCAAAATTTGAGCACCAAAGCCGGTCTCACGGTTAATAAGGGCGTGGAGGGTGGGTATAGAACCCGTGTTGAAGCTGAAGAAAAAGAGCTTGTTGAGTACGCGAAAAAGGGCGGAGCGGCGACACAGAAAACTATGGAAGATCTCCAGAACTCAAAGAGTAAATTGTCTGCGACAAGACTTGAGCTAGCTAAGCATATAGCCACGGCACAGGAAATATCCGAGGAGAGATTGAACAATAAACTGGCTGGGCAGAAAGTTGTTGACCAACAAACAGGACAAGAAAGAAATCTTACTGAACAAGAAAGACAAATTGCGAAGCAGGCCGCAAGAAAAATATATCGCGACAAGAGAGACGCACTATCCAAGAGCGTTAGAGATACTGAAACTGATATCAAGAAAACCGAAAAGATACGTGATAATGAAAGGAAAGCTGGTCAAACTGGCCTATTAACTCACTGGGCCGACCACTCCACTAGAGTGAGTTTGGTGAGTGGTATGCACAAAGCTTCCGTTGAGGGTGCTGTTGATCGTTTCTTAACGAAAGAAAAGGCCGCGGATAAGGGAGCGGAAGACAAGGAAAGAACTGAAGGATATGCCGACAACATTAGAGACGCAATTGCCGCCGGGGATGAAGCGGGTATCCAAGCAGCGATTGAAAGCGTACCCGATAAAGACCTTTCAAAACTACCCAAAGATGCCCAGAGAGGTGGCTTTAAATATCTGCCCGAACACGTTCAGAAGAACTTCTTGAAGTCTAAGGATCTTAGCGAGGCAGACCGTAAAGCGCTTCAAAAAACCCAAGCGGGAGCGAAAACACAAACTCCAAAACCCCAGGACACTGAAAAAACACCCGTGCCCCCCACAGAAGTACGGAAGAAATCTGCCGATCAAGACAAAAATCAAGGACCACAGCAAATAATAGGAAGCCTCGACAGTAAGGGAGAATATGATTTGAAGGAGACACAACAGACCCCCGTAAGAGTTCCTCCAATCAAAGCAACCGCTGGGCCAATTCCGCCAGTACAGCCACCCCCAGTACAACCGCCCCCTATTCAGAATCCACCCACACCACCACAGTCAACACGTTAATACATGAACTACACCAACGAACAATTGCAAAAGGCGTTTGAGGGAGTACCCCCCACTGTTCAGGACTATATTCTGAGCGACGAAGTTATGGAAAAGCTCCAAGATGTGGCTAACGCTTTTTCTCTAACCGACGAATCAGACAAAAGAGAGTTCCGACGTGGTGTATTTGCCTTGTTGGTAGCGATGGCTTCTGCGGATAATTTTATTGCTTCGGCTCAGGAAAAATTTGATTTTTCTAAAGAGGAGGCGGGGCGGTTGTTTGGAGAAGTGGGGGACAAAATAATGCTTAAGGCCTACGATCTTTACAATCAAGCAATGAAAGAAATAGATGAGAAATCGCCAACTCCACTCAAAACATCTCAAGCCATCCAACCACGTCCAGCGGGCGAAGTGCGAAAATTCGTGGGGCTTCCCAATTACGGAAATGGAGTGGAGAAACCGGCGTCCAGCTACACGTCGGTATTGCCACGTTCGCAAATTGAATTGAATAAACTAAAAGACACACCGACGGCGGATTCATTCATTAAAAAACTAGATAGCTTGGGCAACCAAAGTATGGCCACGGCAGGGGAACGGGCCGCCGCAAGTGCCGCGACGAAAACCTCCGTCGTCACTAATCCCACCGCCCCAACCCCCGTAGCTTCCACTACTCAAACCCCCGCAATCCCCGTCACTCCGATAAAAACTGCCCCGCCACCACCCAACCTGCCCGTATTGGAAAAATATGAGGGGCCGATTGAGTTGGCAAAGCTCGCCCGACCGGTGAACATTCCGCAAAAAGAGGTGCTGATGACGCCACCACCCACACCAACCCCATCTATTCCGCCCAAGCCGACACCTCCACCCATTCCGTCAACGACACAACAACCCAAACCATACCCAAAAGGTTATGACCCCTATCGCGAACAGCCCTTACCGTAGTGCTATAATAAGCACACATGCGTTACCAAGTACCACAATTCATTGAGGTTGAGGATAAAATCTTCGGGCCACTCACCCTAAAGCAATTTATTTACGTGGCTGGCGGTATTGGCGCCTCTATTGCTCTATATCTTTTTTTGCCCTGGTATCTTTTTACTGTGCCAATTTTAGTAATTCTGGGATTTTCTCTGGCTTTAGCTTTCTATAAAATCAATAATCGGCCTTTTATATTCGCTATGGAATCATGGTTCAACTACACACTCCACCCCAAGCTCTACATCTGGCACAAGGAGGAACAGAATGTGGCTCTGCCAACAGCGGAAAATGAAACAGAAATGCCAACCTCATTCATTCCAAAGCTCGGCGACAGCAAGTTGAAGGATTTGGCCTGGACTTTAGACGTGCGCCAGGCGGAAAACCCCGTAACGAGCGATGCCAGGACAAATACAAAGTAGCGCTTTTGAGCTAAAAACTGAGTGGTGCTGGATAAAAATGCTACAATAGCGGCATGGCCACTCTCGGCAAACCAACTCAAGAATTTGTTCCTATCCAAGAAATCCGTGATACAGCCGCCATTCTGAAGGATGGCTCTTTGCGAGCTATCCTTTTTGTTTCTTCTCTCAACTTCGCCCTTAAATCGCCAGATGAACAGCAGGCCATTCTCTACCAATTTCAAAACCTCCTGAACTCGCTGGATTTTTCCATTCAAATTTTTGTCCAATCGCGCAAACTTGATATCCGGCCCTACCTGGCCCTTCTCGACCAGCGCCTTAAAGAGCAGGTGGACGACCTTATGAAGGTACAAATTCAAGAATATATCGGCTTCGTCAAAGATTTTACCGAGACACACAATATTATGAGTAAGAGTTTTTTTATTGTGATCCCATACACGCCAGCAACACTGAACAGCAAGTCAGCCGGCCGCTTCTTTAGTTTTGGCAGAAAAACTGTGGCCGAAAAAGCTAAAAATGACGCTGAAGCATTTGAAGAGCACCGTGTACAGCTTGAGGAGCGGGTGGCGGTGGTAGAAGGTGGCTTGACGCGCTGTGGCCTGCGGGCCGCCGAGCTCGGCCCCGAGGAAATCACCGAGCTGTTCTACAAGCTCTTCAACCCTGGAGAAACAGAAAAACCAATTAAATTAAGCAATTAATATGTTTGGATTTGGCAAAAAAACAGAAAAATTAGCCACGAGCGTCGCCCTGCCCGCCGAGCTGTACCGCGCCTCCAACCTTGAATTTAAAGACATTTTAGCGCCGTCGGCCCTGAAAGTAGGCCCGCGCTCGCTCTCGCTTGGTGACAAAATTATGCGCACCTTCTTCGTCATTTCCTATCCACGTTTTCTTTCAGAAGACTGGTTCGCCCCCATCATTGACCTTGATCGCGTCTTTGATATCTCCATTTTCTTCCACCCTATAGACACCGCCACTATTTTGCGCCACTTCCAGAAAAAAGTAGCTGAGGTACAAAGCCAAATTTCCATGCGCGAGGAAAAAGGCCTGGTGCGCGACCCCATGCTTGATACCGCGTACCAAGACTTAGAGGGTTTACGCGACTCGCTCCAGCAAGCTCAAGAAAAGCTTTTTGATGTCGGCCTCTATATTTCCGTCTACGGCGAAACTGAAGCCGAGTTGGACAAAATAGAGTCCGAAATAAAATCCATCCTAGAATCAAAGCTTATCTATGTGAAGCCAGCCCTTTTTCAGCAAGAAACAGGCTTTCGTACCATGTTACCCCTGGCTAATGATGAGCTGGCGGTAAATTCAAAAATCAATTCGTCCACCCTGGCGAGTGTTTTTCCCTTCATTTCTTTTGATCTAACCAGTGACAAAGGTATTCTTTACGGCATTAATCGCCACAATTCCTCATTGGTGCTTTTTGACCGCTTCTCGTTGGAAAACTACAACTCCATCACCTTCGCGAAGAGCGGCGCCGGTAAAAGCTATGCCACCAAGCTGGAAATCCTGCGCACGCTTATGTTTGATACTGAAGTTATTGTCATTGACCCCGAGAGGGAATACGAATACCTTGCCGAAGCGACCGGCGGGCGCTATTTCAATATTTCCCTCAACTCCGAGAACCATATCAACCCTTTTGAATTGCCGCCCGTACTTGCCGACGAGTCGCCTGCTGAAGTGTTGCGCTCCAACATCATTAACCTTGTTGGCCTCTTTCGCTTGATGATGGGCGGCCTCACGCCCGAAGAAGACGCCATCATTGACCGTGCCATTAGCGAAACCTACGCGCTTAAGGATATTACGCCGGAAAACAATTTCACTAACATTGACCCGCCACTCCTTTCCGATTTTGAGCTTGTGCTTGCCGGCATGGAAGGGGGCGCCTCGCTCGCTCAGCGCCTCACTAAATACACCAAGGGCACCTGGGCGGGCTTTCTCAACAACCCTTCCAACGTGGACGTTAATAAAAAGTTTGTGGTGTTTTCAGTGCGTGACATGGAAGATGAACTCAAGCCTATTGCCATGTATATTGTTACCCATTACATCTGGAACAGTATTCGTCGCAACATTAAAAAGCGACTCCTGGTAATTGACGAGGCTTGGTGGATGATGCGCTCCGAAGACACGGCTTCATTTTTGATGAGCTTGGTGAAACGTGGCCGCAAATACTACCTTGGCATCGCCACTATCACTCAGGACGTCGGCGATTTCCTTGGTTCGCCTTATGGCATTCCTATTATTACCAACTCTTCTATACAATTCCTAATGAAGCAGTCACCGACCGCGATAGACAAACTCCAGCAAACCTTCAACCTTACCGATGAGGAGAAATACCTCTTATTGGAATCCGGCGTAGGGGAGGGCATTTTCTTCGCCGGCCTCAAGCACGTCGCCATTAAAGTCATCGCCTCCTACACAGAAGACCAAATCATCACATCCGACCCTTCCCAAATTTTCGCCATCAAAAAAGCTAAAGAGGATTTGAAATAACATGCAGAAACCTAAGATGCCTATCAGTAAAGGGATGCTGACGCTCTTGCTTATGTTTGCAGTATTGGTGGATCTGATCCAATTCGGCGTAGATTTTCTTCCCTTTGCAGGTTGGGTAGCGAGTGGGGTTGGTGATTTTTTTATTGGCGCTATTTTTGGTTTCTGGTACAAAATTATCGGCGTTAAATACACGAAAGGTGTGATTGCTGGCTATGTTCTAGGATTTATTGTTGGTCTTATACCATATGCTGATATTTTAGGCTGGGTAGTAGATGTGCTTGCAGTATATGCGGCTGCGCGCGCCAGATATCATACGCAACTTAAAGAATACGGAGCGTGGCTACAACAACAGAACCATTTAGATTACTCCATTTAAACAGTTGTGGGGGGTGTCAATATGCTAAAATAGAGCTATGAAAAGGACAGCTCTTATGGTTGTAGCGGCGCTTACTTTTTTATCTCCCGCGCATGCTCTCGCTCAAAGCGTTGATTTTAGCGCGCTTTCCTCACTTGGCCAGGGCGGCTTAAGCATGACTGTGTCACCACAATACCCAGCGCCGGGCACGAATGTGAGTTTTACTTTGCAGGATTATCAAGACGACTTGAATGTGGCCACTATCGTTTGGACGGTTAACGGCACTCGTCAAGCAAGTGGGGTGGGGCAGGCCTCGTTTCAAATGACCACTGGTACAACAGGTTCTCATTCAACGGTGACCGCTACAGTAACCACAACAAAAGGAGCGGTCATTACCCAGAGTGCAACCATTGTCCCTGCTGGCGTAGATCTTTTGTGGCAAGCACACTCGTATGTGCCACCTTTTTATTTAGGCAAAGCACTTTTTCCATTTCAAGGAACCATTACGGTTACGGCCATGCCCACTTTTGCCCTCACCAATCCCAAAAATGCGGTCTACACCTGGCAACTTGATGGCGGCGCCATGCCCGACGTCTCCGGCAGTGGAAAAAATACCATCACACTTACTGGCAGTATCCTTTTAAAGCCAATTAACCTCTCAGTCACAGCCCGATCGGCTGATGGCTCTTTAACGGCCCAAAACAGCATTACGCTCACCGGCACCAATCCAAACGTTATTCTCTACCAAGAGAGCCCTCTTTACGGCACCCTGCTCAATAAAGCCCTTGGCTCTGCACTCTCCCTGGCGGGCCAAACGGGCTTTAATGCCACACCCTACTTTTTTGATAGCACCTCACCCTACACCAATACCGCAACGTTCCAGTGGAGTATAAACAGCACGTCCGTCACCAGCCAAACTGGCCAAGTTTTAGTGGTGGCTCCCCCCGCGAACCAAAGCGGTACTTCCAGTGTTGCGGTAACGGCCACTAATAGCGCCAAACCGTTTCAAACGGGCAATGTTGGCGTAAGTGTAGGCTTTACTGCGGTTAGTCAATAACATATGGCCGCTACTACCAACCAAAACTGCAATCCAACAAGCGGCACAAGCGACTTTAATTGCTATCAGCTTTTAACACCACTGCCCGGTCAGTCCAACACAACACTAACCAATATTGATACCAGTAATCCGATTGCCTACATCACCACTATGGCCGAAGTGCTTATTTCCCTCGGCATCGTGTTAGCGGTTTTCTTTATTGTGTGGGGTGGCATCGTGCGCCTCACAAGCCCAGGGAACGTGGATAAACAAAAAGAAGGCACTAAAATTATTCAGCGCACCATTGTTGGCCTTCTTTTACTGGCTTTTTCATATATTCTTATTACCACCATCAATCCCAGCCTCCTGAATAATCCGTTTACCCAAGTAAACTCTACAAACTCAACATTATCGCCCACTCAAGCTGGGGACAGCTCAACCAACAATGGTAATGTGCTTGATCAAATTAACCAGGCAGCAGTACAAACAAACGTCTAAATTACTTACCAACCACCATGACAAAAAAAATTCTCATCGGCGCAGTAGTGTTCTTCCTGATAGCGGCAGGAATAGCAGGGTACCTACTCTTTTTCCGCCAGAGCGCCACACCGGGAAGCACGAACGGGCAGGGGACCAACCCTACCGGCTACCAACCATTCCCTGTTGTTTCTGGTGGCAATCAAACGGTTTCACCTGGTCAAACAACCGGCACTACAAGCACATCCGTAGCAGCAACAACGGTCACTATTCAAACGCTAACCCACCTTTATGCTTCGCCAATTGCCGGCGCCGGCGTTACAAGTTCCAAAGCGGGGGAGTTTGTACAATTAACCGACCGCGCTACTGGTCACATGTATTCTATTGCTCTGGCCACCTCCAGCACAGTGGCCATCACTCCCATTTCCGACCAAACTATTCCGGAAATTTACAGCTCGTTGTGGCTCGGCGCCAGCACAACACTTTTACGCTACTTAGACAGTAAAGAATCAACTATAAAAACATATAGTGCCACCCTGATCACCCAGAAAAAAACCAGCACAACAACTTCAACCCTTCCTATTATCTCCGGCAGTTTTCTCCCAGACAACATAGAAACAGTAGTCGCCAACCCAGCCCAAACCCAGATTTTCTATCTCACTACCAGCGCCGACGGTGTCACGGGTAAAATCGCCAGCGGCAGTGGTACTAAAGCCAGCACTATTTTTACCTCCGCAATTAGTGATTGGAACGTGCAATGGCCGGCCGCCAGCACTATCGCCCTCAGCACCAAGCCGGCAAGCGTAGCTCGTGGCTATCTTTATTTCCTTTCTACTACAGGCACCGTAAAGCGCATTTTGGGCGACATTCCCGGCTTAGTAATAAATGTTGACCCGAGTACAAATTTTGTCGCGTATTCTGAAAACACACCAACGCTTTCGATCTTAAATAGTAAAACAGGTAGTAGCGAAGCGCTCGGGATAAACACTATCGCCGACAAATGTGCCTGGTCACAAGTACAGAAAGGCGTGCTCTACTGCGCTATGCCGCAAGGCATTCCGGGAGGACACTACCCAGACGCCTGGTATCAAGGATTAGTTTCTTTCTCTGACAGTATTGTCCGCGTTGATGCCAATACCGGCCAAGTAAGCACGGTGGCCAATGTAAGCAAGCAGGCCGGCCAAGCAATTGACGTGGAGAACCTCACGGCCTCGCCGAAGGACGACTATTTAATTTTCACCAATAAGAGCGATTTATCGTTGTGGGCTCTTCGCCTCTAAAGCGGCCGCTAAACGCCGGCGCACAAACAACTCCTGAAGAATCATAAAAGCGTTGCTCGCTGTAAGGTAGAGTGCAATAACCGGCGAGATATAAGCAACAGGAAACAAAATAAGAGGGAAGATATATTTCATTTGAGCATTCATGCTATAGGCCAAATCGTTCTGAAAAGAGCGCTCTTTGGCTTTTTCCACCTTCGGCAAAGCAAGCTGAAGCTGAAAAAACTGCGTGGCGATGGCAAATAAGGCCAAAATGACACTGTTGCCAAGCAAGTTGATGCCGAGAAAATGCATACTCAACGCACCTGGAGCCGCCACAAAAGAGTAGAGAATGGTTGGATCAATCTTAGGCAAACCACTGCGAAAAACCTGATAGAGGGCAATAAGAATGGGCAACTGGATGAGCAGGAGAAGAATACTTGAAAAAGGATTAACGCCGCGCTCTTTATATACCTGCATAGTAAGCCGAGCCTGTTCTTGCTTATCCTTAACCGTATCGCGGATTTTTTTCAGCTCCGGCTCTATCTGCTTCATTTGCAACTGGGTTTTGATGGCGGAGCGAGAGAGCGGGAAGAGAACAAAACGAATAATAAGCGTGAGTATTATCACTGCTAGGCCAGCATTGTGCCAAGAAAGAAAATTCACGCACAAGATAAGTGCGTTGTAGAGTGGAATATAAAAAATAGTGGCGAAAAAACCGTGGCTCATAGTGATGTAGAAAAAAGCTTTACCAACTCTTGTGCAAGCGCGGCAGGGAACGACCCTTGCCAAGCGGTATTAACAAAGACTACCACAATAACCTTTTTAGACGCGAGTGATTGTGTAAAATACGCCTTCACCCAAGCCCTGGCTTGGCGACGAAGGCGATTACGCAAAGTGGCCTTACCAGCGACCTTTTTAGAGACAATAACAGCAATTTTAGGCTTTAATAGGGCCGTATCCTTCAAAATAGCCAGGGAAAAATGTGGAGACCGCGCGGGAATCCCTTTTTTGAGCACTTCATCAAACAAAGCACTACTTATGCGTTGTGAGTGAGAAAACACGAAATTTAAACGGCCAAACGATGGCGGCCTTTAGCGCGACGGCGCTTAAGGGTGTTTCGGCCAAAGCGGGTTTTGCTCCTAACAAGAAAACCATGTGTTTTGCTTCTTTTTCTTTTTTTGGGCTGGTATGTAACAGACATGCCAGGCAGAATATCATGTTATCCACAAATTATCAACATGAGTTTACACCTTCCACAAGTTCCGGCACGGGCTACGAAGCGTATAATAAGAAAAATTTCATCTTGAATTTATTTTTATTTTATCTCCAATATGCCTCTTGACCTTAAAAAACTCTGGGATTCGGTTTTGGTTGAAATAGAATTAAATGTTTCTGCCGCCAATTTCAAGATGTGGTTTAAAAGCACCCACATCGCCAAAATAGAAGATGGTATTGTATATGTAAATGTCCCTAACATCTTTGTTAAGGACTGGCTGCTCAATAAATTCCACAAGTTTTTGATCCGTTGCTTACGCAATACTGTTGAAGTGCGTAATATAGAATACAGTATCACTAAGAATGGCCCAGAAAAACAGGAGAAAAATGACCGAAAACCAACCTTTTTCAACCCCACCAGTGAGTTACCTTTGGCGGATTATTATATTAATAAAGACGACAACCTTAATCCTCGCTATACCTTTGAAAGTTTTGTTATAGGCCCATTTAATGAAATTGCCCACACCGCAGCCCAGGCTGTAGCAAAAAAACCTGGTATTTCATATAACCCACTTTTTATTTACGGCGACACCGGCCGCGGCAAAACCCACCTTATTCAGGCGGTAGGTAACTTCATAAAAGCCGCCACCACGAAAAAAGTCTTTTATCTTACTTCAGAAAAATTCGCCATAGACTACACTAATGCCGTCCAGCAAGGAAAGGCAAATAGTTTTAAGGAGAAATACCGAAACTATGACGTGCTTATAGTAGATGACGTTCAGTTCTTCGCCGGCAAGGAAAAAAGTCAGGAGGAGCTTTTTCACGTCTTTAACAGTTTTTTTGATGACAATAAGCAGATTGTCTTTTCTTCCGACAAACACCCCAACTTCATCCCTAACCTAGAAAACCGCTTAAAATCACGCTTTTCTGCTGGAATGGTGGCTGACATTTCCCAACCAGACGTAGAATCACGCATGGCTATTCTTCAAGCGAAGGCGAAGCTTCAAAATTTTGAAGTAGCCCCTGAGGTGGTGGCATACCTTGCGTCAAGCGTAGAGGGTAATATCCGCGAGTTAGAGGGTATTTTAAACGCGGTCATTATGCAGGCCCGGCATCACAACCGAGAATTGACCATTAATGAAATAAAAAATATTACCAAAAACAGCGCCAAGCCGGAACGTAAAATATCAAGCAAAGAGGTTATTAAAACCATCGCCGACTTCTACAACATAAAAGAATCCCTTATTTATGAAAAAAGCCGCCGGAAGGAGGTGGTGAAGCCGCGCCAAGTAATAATGTACATCCTTCGTGAAGAATTTGAGGAATCATATCCCTCTATTGGCCAAAAACTTGGCGGTCGCGACCACACCACGGTTATTCACTCGTGTGAAAAAATAAAAAACGAACTCAAAACCGATCATTTTTTGGCGGAAGAAATAAAACAAATACGTTCCATGATTTAAACCTGTGGAAAGAGTGGGGAGGTGTGGGGGATAAAAAATCAATAAAGGTTGGCAAAAAACAAAATTGTTGATAGTGTGGAAGAAGTGGGGAAAAGAATCTTATAGTATTAGCTCTTAAAATAAGGTTATTTTAGAGATATCACCATATCCACAGCGGTAATAGTAGTAGTATTTCTTTATATAAAAAAATGAGAATAGAATGTGTAAAAGAAAAACTGGGGGAAGCGATAACAAAAGCGGAAAAAATCACCGCCAAGAACGCCACCCTACCTATTTTAAGTGGAATTTTTCTTGAGGCCAAAAACGGGGAGCTTTTTATAAAAGCTACTAATCTTGATTTGGGTATTGAAATTAAGGTTCCTGTAAAAGTTGAACAACCCGGCATTATTGTTATTCCTGGTTCTATCCTTAATTCTTTTCTTTCTGGTCTTCCTAATGTTAAAAACGTGGTGCTTGAGGCTGTTGATGGAAACCTTAAGGTGGTGACCCAACACAATTCAACTGTTATTAAAACCTTTAATCATGAAGATTTCCCCACAATACCCATACTTTCTACCGAAGAGAGTAAAACCTTTTCTTTACCCGCCAGTGATTTTGTCCGTGGTTTGAAGTCTGTTTGGTATAGTGGTGCGGCTTCTAGTATTAAGCCTGAGCTTTCTAGTATTTTTATCCACACCGAGGGTGACAGTTTGATTTTTACCGCCACCGACTCATTCCGCTTGGCAGAAAAGAAAATTCGTCTCAAAAAAGCTTTAGATATCCCCAATCTCCTTATTCCTATTCGGAACATGCCTGACATTGTTCGTGTGTTGGAGCAAATCAAAGGCGATGTAAAGATTATGGTTAGTAAGAATCAAATTGCTCTTGATGATACTAACGGTTTGTATCTTACTTCACGCCTCATTGATGGCACTTTCCCCGACTACCATCAAATCATTCCTAAGGAGGCAAAAACTACCGTCACGCTTCTTAAGCAGGATTTTGTTACAACACTAAAAATGGCCACTATTTTTTCCGATAAGTTCAACAAACTCTCATTCTCTGTGTTTCCTGGAAAGAAAAAATTTACTATTATCGCTCAAAACCCCGATGTTGGAGAAAGCTCCAACACTCTTGACGTGGTGTGTGAGGGTGAGGATTTAGCGATTAATTTCAACCATAAATACGTGGCCGACTGCCTCGGTTCTGTTGAAGCAGACAGTCTCTCTTTAGAATTCAATGGTTTAAGCCGTCCTCTTGTTATTCGTGGTGTCAACGACCGCTCTTTTCTCTACTTAGTAATGCCTATTAATAAATAGGCTAGGCGCTACACACATGAGCCTCTCGGAGGATCTTTTTGCCAGGTTTAAAAAATTACTTGCGGCTAATGGCGGCGCAACACAAGAACTCATTACCCTCTGTAAAGAAAAATATGGCCTCACGCTCGTTGCGGAGGAGTTAGAGGTGAAAGACTCCATTGTTAGGGTGAAGAGCACCTCAGCGGTCAAAAACAAGCTTTTTATGCTGCGCGCAGATATTCTTCGAGAGTTGAAAGAGCGGGGGAGTCCCATCCGCGAGATATTTTTTTAATTTTTTACTGAAACTTTACAGGAAGAGAAGTACTTGCGGTGTTGTTATAAATATCGCTGACGGTAATACGGATGGTGTTTTGATTAGGTAGCGTTGAGCTTGCCACTGGAGTAAAACGGAAAGAAAGGGGGCTTGCCGCCAAGTTGTCGACAAACACGCCGTTAAAATAGAGGTTTGCTTGTGCTAGTGCGAACTTACCCTGATAGTTTGCTGTGACCTGGATTGGTTGACCCACAGTAAATGAAGTGTTTGCTAATGGAGAACTTATAGATATTGTTGGAATAGCGTCGGGTGTGTGGACGGTGTCTGTTTGTGTTGGTGGAGTAAGGGGGCCAAGGCCAAGCTGTGTTTGATGGGTAGTAACCCATTGTTGTACGGCCGGTTCCCAAAGATTGTATTGCGGGTCAGCAGCTGGGTTTGCGGGTGACGGGCCAGTTGGGTTGCTTTTATTAACCCAATAAAGGATATCGTGGATATTGGGGATAGAAACCTCCTTTCGGTCGGTGGCCGGCGTGAAGTCTGTTGCAAGTTGGCCTGACACTTTGTCTATTGTGTAGGTTTGGTTGCCTTGCCAGAATCCTCGCAGGATTGGTTTGAGGTTGGGGTCAATGGGTGCTGGCCGTTGAAAACTTACTGGTGGTAGTTTGGCCAGAACAACGTTCATGAAGGCGCGCCACATTGGAGCGACGATGAGGCCGGAAATTTGGTGGGCCATTGGTGTGTCGTCATTGTTGCCCGCCCAAGTACCGACGACGATTTGGGGGGTGTAGCCGATAGTCCAAACGTCTTTATAGTTGTTGGTAGTACCTGTTTTAACCGCTACTTCATGACCGCTAGTGCTAAAGTCGGTAGCGGAGCCGGGGCCATTGAGCGCGAAACGGGCCTGGTCGTCGTGTAGAACGTCATTGAGCTCAAGTGTGGGTTGTAGCGGCAGAACGGTTTGTGGGTCGGGCTGATATTGTTCCAATACTGCGCCTGTTTTGTCGGTGACGCTCAAAATGCCGGTGTAAGGGTTGCGTACGCCATTAGCGGCAAAAACTCCATATGCACTGGTCATTTCTAGTGGAGAAACTTCGCCGCCGCCGAGCACGAGGGTGAGGCCGTATTGATCAGCGCCCGCCAAACTAGTGATACCCATGTCTTGAGCTGTTTGTAGGGTGTCATCTAAGCCGGCTAAATATAATGTTTTTATGGAAGGAATATTGACCGACTGGTCAAGGGCATTGCGCATGGAAATCGGGCCGGCAAACGTTCCTTCATAGTTGACGGGCGAGTAGCAGGCACTGGTGCCGGCACTCGTAAGTGCGTTACCTTGCCAATCGCAGGCCGTTGAAAATTGTGTTGGTACGTCAAAAAGCACAGTGTCTGGTGTGTATCCTTTTTCAAAAGCGGTGACGTAGGCAAACGGCTTAAAAGTTGATCCGGGCTGACGATAAGCTGTGGTAACGTTGAATTGGCCGTCAATTGCTGTGTCAAAATAGCCGCGCGAACCAACCATAGAGAGAATTTGGCCGGTGTTCGGGTCAATAGCTACAAGACCGGCATTGCTGGCATTGAATTTCTGCTCATTAGCGAGCGCATACTGGTTGACGATTTGTTCCGCCTGCTGTTCCATGCCGTAATCAAGCGTGGTAATAACTTTTAAGCCGTCGTTATCAACCACATCCTCGCCGTATTTGGAAATAAGGTAGCTACGAATAAACATCACAAAATGTGGTGCCTTAATGCTTTGTGATGCTTGTGGTTGAAATACCACATTTTCAGCCAAGGCTTGGTTGTACTGGTCTTTGGTAATCGCCCCAGTCTCCTGCATTTTTTGCAACACAAGATTTTTACGGGCATTAAGTGCGGCCTTATTTGGGCCGTAGGGTGAATAGTAGGTAGGCGCTTGGGGCATGGCCGCGATATAGGCCGACTGGGCGATATCAAGGCTGGCCGACGATGTTGCAAAATAATTTTCCGCAGCCTCCTCCACGCCGTAATAGTTGCCGCCATAAGGCGAGCTGTTGAGGTAGAGGTTTAAAATGTCGTCCTTGCTGGTACTGCCATCAACTTTTATAGCGAGCACCCACTCTTTGATTTTTCGGGTAATACTCTTGTCGTCGGAGAGAAGGGTATTTTTAACTACTTGTTGCGTGATAGTTGAGCCTCCTTGCTTGAGGTGGCCACTTGTTATATCAACCCACATTGCTCTGGCAATAGCGTCAATCTCAATACCGTGGTTGGTATAAAAATTCTGGTCTTCTATAGCGACGGTGGCTTCTTTAACATAGGGCGATATTTGATCAAAAGGCACCACGTTCTGCTTGCTATTTTGGTTGAGATCGTAAAGGAGAATAGTGCCCGTGCGGTCGTAAATTTTAGTTGAACTGGAAAGGGCGCGGCCAGAGATCGTCGTGATATCGGGCAATTGGAGTGATGCTACCCAGAGAGCAACAACGCCCGCAATGACAAAAAAAATTGCCCCCACTATTCCCACTATCCGCCAAAAAAGATGCGGCTGGTGCCTCTTTTTCAAATGCTTCATCGATTCTATCCTATCACGAAATGTGCTAAAGTTTGAGTATGTGGCGAAAAATTAACACGGATGGGGCAAAAATTGACGCCATACTCTCTCGTGGCGTGGAAGATGTTGTTGTTTCTGACCATTTGCGCCAGGCATTACTTTCAGGTCGGCGATTGCGGGTAAAGCTAGGTATTGACCCGACTTCTAAAACGATTCACATAGGCCGGGCCATTACTCTGTGGAAATTACGCGAGTTCCAAGATCTCGGGCACACTGTTGTTCTTATTATTGGCGACTTCACTGCTCAGGTGGGTGATGCTTCTGATAAATTAGAAAAACGCCCCATGCTCTCCGAGGCGGAAGTTAAAGAAAATTTAAAAAATTACAAAGCCAGTGCCGGAAAAATTCTTAATATGCGAAAGGTTGAATTTTTTTACAATAGTCGCTGGTTGGCAAAACTAAAATTCAAAGAAACGTGTCAGTTGGCCGAAACGTTTTCTGTTCAACAAATGATTTCGCGCCGTAATTTTGCTGAGCGTTTAGAAAAAGGTCAGGAAGTTTCCTTGCGCGAGTTTTTATATCCGCTAATGCAGGGCTACGATTCCGTAATGGTTAAGGCCGACGTGGAGCTTGGCGGCACCGACCAGCTTTTTAATTTAAAAGCTGGTCGTATTGTGCAAAAACACTATGGCCAGACGGAGCAGGACATTCTCATGACCTCCATGCTGGAAGGCACTGATGGCCGAAAGATGTCATCAAGTTGGGGAAATGTTATTGGTATTACTGATGTTCCAGGCGATATGTATGGCAAAGTTATGGCGGTGCGCGACGAACTTGTTATTAAATATTTTACGCTCTGCACCCGCTTGTCCGTTTTTGAAATTGACGCGTTACGGCAAAAACTTACTGCCGGTGCTAATCCTAAAGAAATCAAAATGCGTTTAGCGCGGGAAATAGTCGCGCTTTACCACGGCGGGGAAGCGGCTATTCGGGCGGAAAAAGAGTTTCAGGAAACATTTTCAGCTGGCGGTATTCCCGAAAATATTCCAACTGTCAAAGCGGATCCGGCAAAGCTTCTCGCTGATATTTTAGTTGAACAAAAAATTCTTCCCTCTAAAGCACAATGGCGCCGCTTGGTGGATGAGGGGGCGGTCTTTAATATGGAAACCAAAGAGAAAACCAGTGATCCTTTTGTTAAAGCAGTCGCTGGTGTCTATCGTCTTGGTAAAAAAACGTTTATTCGTCTCAATTAAAGACTTTCGTCGGGGTTGTCCATGTCAAACGTGTGCCAACCACGCTCCTCGTTATCAAAGTCGTCTTCGTCTTCCGCGTCATTTGAATCATCTTCTTCTTTTGTTTCTATATCACCCTCTTCCCCTGGTTCTTTTTCCTCCTCGCTCATCCCAGGATTACTCGGAATGCGAAAACCAATATCATCCTTGTCTGCGTCTTCGCCAAAAGGCCTTTTGTTCTTCTTTTCGCTCATGGATTTTTATTTCTCATACTACCATTAGTAATTGGCTCATTTGTAGCAAATAGCGAAAACTTTTGCAATTCTTTTAGCGCTAGGCTGTGGAAAAGTCTTTTTTACTGAATTTTTCATGAGCAAAACAAGTGAGGCCTATAGCCACAGCATCATATTCGTCGTCATACTTCGGCACATGAGGAAGTACGATGAGTTTGCTTACTAAAACGGCCACCTGCTTTTTATCGCTGGCACCGTGACCAGTAACGGCGATTTTTACCTGAGCGGGCGAGTATTCGTAAATATTCAAACCCTGTGTGCTTGCTAGAGCCAGAATAACGCCGCGAGTTTCCGCCACCGCCATCGCTGTTTTTTGGTTTTTACTAAAAAAAAGTGTTTCGGTGGCCAAAGCGTTCGGCTGAAATTCCGAAATGAGCCGTGCAAGCTCTTTATGAACTGCGGCGAGGCGGGCGTGGTGGGGAAGTGATTTTTTTGTTTGAAAACAACTTGAATGTAAAACCAGGTCGGATTCTAAAATAGCAATACCAAGACGTTCGTATCCTGGGTCAATAGCAATGACGCGTGTTTTATTCTGCATTCGTGTACACATCCTGAACCTCGTCGTTGTTTTCAAGTTCGTCAACAAGCTCGCTGAGTTTTTTTCCATCCTCTTCGTTGACGGTAACGGGCGTGTTTGCTACCCAGCCATCATGGGTTTTTTCAAAAGCCCAGGTGGCAGAGCCGGGGCCGGCCAATGCGAGATCATGCTTTGCTAAAATTGCTTTAATTTCCTGGGCAGCTTTATTTTTATTGCTGGTAAGGGCTTCAATAATGAGTGCACAACCGCCGGGGCCGTAGGATTCATAAACAGCCGTTTCCATTTGTGCGCTTTCGCTAGACTTTTTTACAGCGCGCTCTATGGTGTCGTTGGGAACATTTGCTTCACGGGCTTTTTTAATAGCAGTTTCTAAGCCGGCAGAAATGGGCGCTCCTTTGCCTATAGAGCTAACACCAGCCTTTTTTGCCTCAACAGTAATGGCGCGCACGAGCTTACCGAAAAGTTTACTCTTAGCCGCGTCTTCGGCGCCCTTTTGGCGTTTAATTTTTGACCATTTGTTGTGTCCAGACATATTTTTATTTTAAATCTAACTTATCTTGTGGAATTTTCAAGTTGAGATGCTTGTAGGCATGCTTAGTAGCCATGCGGCCGCGCGGGGTGCGTTCCACCATGCCGATTTGAATGAGGTAGGGTTCGTTGAACTCCTCAATAGTGGCTTCTTCTTCCGAAAGGGAAGCCGCAATGGTTTCTAGGCCTACAGGCCCACCGTTATATTTTTTAATAATCGTTTCCAGTACGGAACGGTCAGAAGGGTTGAGGCCGATGATATCAATACCAAGAAGGGTGAGAGCCTCGGCCACAATAGCTGCGTCGATATCGCGCCGTTGCATTTGGGCATAGTCGCGGACGCGCTTCAGAAGGTGGTTGGCGGTGCGGGGCGTGAAGCGGCTACGCTCGGCGATGGCTGCTGCCGCGTCAGTATCAACTCCGACGCCTAAAGTTGTGGCTGAATTGCGCACAATTCTGGTAATTTCCTCTGGCGTATAGAATTCTAATCGAAAAATACCGCCGGAAAAGCGCGAGCGCAACGGCGAAGAAAGCAGGGCAATGCGGGTGGTGGCACCAATGAGCGTAAAAGGAGGTAGGGGAAGTTGCACGGTGCGCGCCGAAGGGCCTTTGCCTATCAAAATATCCAAAGAACCCGACTCCATGGCGGGATAAAGCACTTCTTCAACGGTTTTGTTGAGACGGTGAATTTCGTCTATAAAAAGAATGTCGCCGGCGGCTAAATTAGTGAGCACTGAAGCCAAATCAGCCACTTTTTCAATGGCCGGGACGGAGGTCACTTTTATCTGTGCGTTGAGCTCTTTGGCTATAAGGTAGGCGAGGGTTGTTTTGCCGAGGCCGGGTGGGCCGTAAAAAAGAATATGTTCAGGTACGTGACCGCGTTCGGCCGCCGCGCCAAGGAGGATTTTCAGGTTTTCCTTGATGGTTTTCTGGCCAATGTAGTCGTCCCAACGGCTTGGGCGCAAGGCAACATCTAAGTAAACGGTACTCTCCGCCGCTTCTTCTTGCGACTCGTTAGTTTTCGCGGGGGTTGACATAAAAACTATTCTGTGCTAACATGTGGAAAGTTCTCAAATAAAAGCATATTTCAGAGAATACTGATAGATTTCAGTCGTATATAGTAAGTATACGCTAGTTTCTCATTTCCACTTCGGGAATCTCTAGGCAAAAGTCTCCGGACTTCAGGGTGTTTTCGCGAGGATGCGCTGGTTACTACCCTCACGGGTAGTTTACTGTCGCTCCCCTTAGGAATTCACTTCACTTTTAGCGTGCGTGTTAAAAGTCTTGCCTAGAGATTCGCGCAGTGGAATCGTCGGCTCCCGCCGGCGAATCTCTATATGAGTATCGTACCCCTTTAATAGGGACTGGCAATAGAAAAAAGTGGTTAGGGGCTTTTTTATCCCGCATGTCAAGCGGTTTTTTTATACATGCTCAGTAGCGGCTTATTTTAAAGCCGGCATAAATGCCCACAATGCCAAAAAGAGCGCCCAAAAGAATGGAAGAAATTGAAAATTCACTACCGCCCCACAAAAGAGGTATAAAACTACCAACAGTTGAACCAACCGCGAAACCTAGCCATACGAGCGATTTAGTATTCATGGGTTTTTATTACCAAGATTCTTCCAAATCAATCACGCGCTCCACTTCAGCAAGTGAAGTGATGCCGGCAATTATTTTAGTAATACCGTCCTGCTTCATGTTGAGGATTTTTTGATCGGCAGCCGCTTTCCAAATTTCGCGCTCACTAGGATTTTGATTGACCGCCTTTTCAACTGCTTCCGTGCGCACAATGGCTTCGTAGAGGCCGAGGCGTCCTTTGTACCCCGTATTGTTGCAGGCATCACAACCAACGGGTTCAAAAATCTGCGCGGGCACGGCTACTTTATCTGCCGGGTCGGTAATTGAGTTGGCGATTCTTTCAACGATGTCGCGATTTTTTCCTTCAAGCGGCGTAGCTTTTTTACATTTCGGACAAAGCTTGCGCACTAAGCGCTGAGCCATGGCCACGGAAAGGGCGGAGGTGATGATTTTAGGGTTGACCTTAAGATCAATGAGGCGCGGAAATGTGCCAGCAGCGGAATTGGTGTGCAGGGTAGAGAACACTAGGTGGCCGGTGAGAGCGGCATTAACAGCGATGGCCGCTGTTTCGGCATCGCGAATTTCGCCAACCATAATAACATCAGGGTCTTGGCGCAGAGCGGCGCGTAAACCTTCCACGAAGGTATAGCTTCCTTCCTGAGAGACGCTACTCGTTTCTTCCAGAGCATTACGTAAGCCTTCCAAAGCACCACCTTTTTTCTCATTTACTTGCGTTTGAACGATGCCGCCGACGTGGTATTCGACAGGATCTTCAATAGTGATAATTTTAATATCCGGCGTGTGGACTTTTTTCAAAAAAGCGTAGAGGGTTGTGGTTTTTCCGCTACCCGTAGGGCCGGTGGTGAGAATCATGCCTTCCGGCTTGGCAATCTCACGCTCTAAAAGCGCGAGTAGTTTTGGCGGAATGCCGAGTTGTTCAAGTGGCACAGAAATAGAGCCTGGGTTTAAAACGCGCATAACGATACTTTCGGCATAGTTGGAAGGCAAGATAGAAGAGCGAATTTCCATTTCTGAATCAGTCACAATAATACTGAAGCGACCGTCTTGCGCTCCCGTAACGTTTAATTTCATACCAGAAAGAAGTTTGATACGTGAGAGTAAAAGGCGATACACATCGCCGGCGAATTTCGTTACTTCCATCAAAACACCATCTAGGCGGTAGCGTAACACGACGGTTTTTTCCTGTGGCTCGATGTGGATATCGGAAGCGGCAAGAGCTATGGCACCGGAAAGAATAATTTCGAGCAAACTTGAAATGCGATAGCCCTTAGTTTCAGCGAGAAGTTTGTTAATCAGCGTCTGCACATCTTCAATGTGCGTAATGCTTTTTGTGAGCTCGTTAATTTGCTCGTTGGAAATATCTATAGCACCGCCACGGACTTTTGCCGAGTAGGAAAGATCGGCATAGCGTTTCCATACCTTTTCCAAACTTTCTATAGAAGCCATATATAGGGTGGCAACGTACCCTTTTTTCTCAAGCTGTTGCAGTACGGCTTGGGTTTGGGGATTTTCCGGCCCAAGCACGGCCACTTTTAATTTTCGGTCAAGAATGTCAAAAACAGCCAGTTTTGCTTCGCGGGCTTCCGTTTCGGTGACCACACGCAAAGCGTCACTGTTGACAGCCGCGGCTGAGAGGTCAATGTAGCCAATGTCGTGACGGCTGGCCATAGTTTGCGCCAAGCTCTCTTCCTCCTTGCGGCGCACTTCTAAAATCTTTTCATTTTGCTTGTCGTCATCAAAAGTAACCATATAGGCATTAGTATAGCAGACCGCACTCAGGGATGTGTTTTGTGGTATGCTCCGAGCAAATGAAGAACTTCGTTTTTTCAGAACGCAACACCTCCAGTCCTGCTGATGTCGCCATGGCCGCCCGAGATTTTTTACTAGCTCTTAAAAAATCCACCAATGATAAAACCGCCACTATTGTTGGCTTCTCGGGGGAGTTGGGGGCGGGGAAGACCACTTTTACCCAAGCGGTAGCGCGCGAGCTTGGTGTTGCCGAAACCGTCACCAGCCCCACGTTTGTCATTGAAAAAATCTATGAAATTCCAAAATCAGTAAAAAGTAATTTCAAACACCTCATTCACATTGATGCCTATAGGTTGGAGTCGTCACAAGAACTGGTGAAACTCGGTTTCGCCGAAATTATCGCCAACCCAGCCAACCTTGTTCTAATAGAGTGGCCCGAACGTCTTGGCGATGTGCTACCCACAACCACTATCCGTTTGCATTTTTCTCATATCAACGAAACTATCAGAAAAATCCACTAACATTGCCACCAGTACCGCTTCGTACTATAGTGCCGACAGGATAAATTGTTTTAGTTCTAACAAAGGAGGTAGGTATGTCAAACAATGGCCACCTGTCTCCGGAAGAGACAGAAGAGATCGTTTTTTTGGTCAAGTCGTACATCCGGTTGGCAACGGCGTGCGATCTTGAAAAGGAACTTCCTGTGGATGCTCGGATCACTCATATCGGCGAAGCGGAGGACGTCCCAATCCTTCTGGGGTATCTCAAGAACGACAAGAACCTCAATCTTCGCTGGTCGGAAAATGTTCAGCGCGCCTGGGACGAGGTTTTGAACGATACAAGCAAGGTGGAACGGCTGACTGTGGGGAGCTTCATCACCTTCGTCCTCCATCGGAAGGAAAAAGAAAAATCAGCACACTCATAAGCTCGCTCCGTCGCCGGGGCGAGTTTTTCATAATTCAGTAATCAGTTCTAGGAAAATCTGCTACCTGTACAATGTAATGGTATAGTTGATGGGTGGCGAAAAAGGAAAAAACCATAAATAAGAATGAAAAAAGTGGTGCTGGGCAGAAAAAACGCCTCGTTTTATTGGATTCGCACGCCATTATCCATCGGGCGTATCACGCCTTGCCCGATTTTGCCTCTTCAAAGGGCGAGCCCACAGGGGCGCTTTACGGCTTAATAGCGATGCTTTTGAAGATCGTGGAGGATTTATCGCCCGATTACGTGGTGGCCTGCTACGACTTACCACAAGAAACGCATCGGCATGAGATTTACAAAGAATACAAAGCCGGCCGGGCAAAAATGGATACCGAGCTGGCCGTTCAGATAAATCGCTCTCGAGACGTCTTTAAGGCTTTTTCTATTCCCATTTATGATAAGGGCGGTTTTGAAGCAGATGACATCCTTGGCACAATTTGTGAGAAGTTGAAAGACGATAAAGAGACTGATGTAGTTATTGCTTCTGGCGACATGGACACTTTGCAATTGGTGGTTGATGACCATGTGCGCGTCTACACTTTGCGGAAGGGGATTAAAGACGTGGTCATTTATAATGAAGATGGGGTGAAGGAGCGTTTTGGTTTTAAACCTCTGCTTTTACCCGATTATAAGGGCTTACGTGGCGACCCGAGCGACAATATTATCGGCATCAAGGGTATTGGCGAAAAAACCGCCACCATTTTAATACAAAAATTTGGCACGATTGAGGAAATGTACAAAGCACTGAAGAAGAAGCCAGAAGAATTTAAAAAGGCCGGTTTGAGTCCACGCATCATTCAGATTCTCCAGGACGGAGAAGAGGAGGCGCTTTTCTCCAAGGTGTTGGCCACGATTCGCCGCGATGCGCCTATAGAATTCGCGATGCCGGAAAAATCGTGGCGCGAAACGATTGATTTGAAAGCGGTTGACGCTTTGTGTTCCGAATTGGAATTTCGGACACTGCCGGCGCGGGTGCGCTCGGTGCTTGGGGCCGCGCCAAAAGAAGGTGTCTCTGAAGACGCTCCTGTTACGCCGGTTTCAACTGAAGAAATTGATCCGGTTCTGTTGAAGGAAGCGGCCGTGGCCCTTTCAGTGGTTGATTCTAATTTGAGCAATCCGGAATTGAGTGAAATTTTGCAGTTTGCCAAAACGGATTCTTTCGCCAGGGCGCGGGAAGTTATTATGGCCGAGCTCAAGAAGCGCCACATGGAAACGGTCTATGAGGAAATTGAGAAGCCACTCATTCCTATTTTGGCGGCCATGCATGAGCGGGGGATTACGATTGATACTGGGTATCTCAAAAAATTAAGCACGGAATATCACGTTGAGTTGGAAAAATTGCGCGCGGAAATTTTGCGGCTGGCTAACGAGGCCGACAAAACTATAGGTGAATTCAATATAAATTCGCCACGCCAGCTCGGTGAGGTGCTTTTTGTGAAGATGGGTTTGAAGGCAAAGAATCAAAAGAAAACCGGCGGCGGGGCGCTTTCCACCCGAGAATCGGAATTGGAAAAGCTTCGCGAAGAACATCCTATTATTGGCCTTATTCTTGAATATCGCGAGTTTCAAAAGCTCCTCTCCACCTATATTGATAATATTCCCAATCTACTTGCCGCCGATGGTCGCTTGCACACCACTTTTATTCAGATAGGCGCAGCCACGGGGCGCATGAGTTCGCAGGATCCAAATTTGCAAAATATTCCGATTAAAACCGAGCTAGGCCGGCGCATTCGCGCGGCTTTTGTGGCGGCACCCGGCCAACAGCTCGTGAGCTTTGATTATTCACAAATTGAACTGCGTTTGGCGGCTATCCTTTCCGGTGACGCTGGGCTCATTGAGATTTTCAAAAATGGTCGCGACGTACACGCGGAAGTTGCTGCTCAGGTTTTTAAAGTGCCGGTGGAAAAGGTTGATAAAGAAATGCGGCGCAAGGCCAAGGTCATCAACTTCGGTATTCTCTATGGCATGGGCGTGAATGCTTTGCGCGCCAACCTCGGCGGTACGCGCGCTGAAGCTCAAGAGTTTTACAATATTTATTTTGAAACATTTAAAGGCTTGGCGGCCTATATTGACCGCGCCAAAGCTGATGCTGAGCGCAAGGGCTATACTGAAACCCTCTTTGGCCGTCGTCGCTACATTGAAGGTATTCAATCAAAATTACCCTTTATTAAAGCCGCGGCTGAGCGCATGGCTATCAACGCGCCGATGCAGGGCACACAAGCCGATATGATAAAGCTGGCTATGGGGCAAATTGACACCTGGTTGCGTGAGCAAAACTTAGTTGAAAAAGCTAAGCTCCTTTTACAGGTGCACGACGAACTCATTTTTGAAATGCCTGCCGAGTTGGTGTCCAAAGTCGCGCCAAAAATAAAAGAAATTATGCAGTCTACCTTGCCGGCCGAAAAGGCCGCGGGCGTGCCTATTTTAGCCAATGGCAATGCCGGCAAAGACTGGGGGGATTTACGAGAAATTTAATAAGCATGATCTACCTTATTTATGGCTCAGATACAGAAATGGCACGTACCAAAGAGCGTGCTTTGGTGGATTCGCTTGTTGTCAAAAAGCCGGACGCTTCCGTTGGTCGCTATAATGCCGATACTTTTCAGCTCGGCCTCCTGGACGAGCTTATAGGCGGCCAGGGGCTTTTTGTGGCGCGGCTTATTGTGGAATTGGACCGGCTCTTCATTAATGAAGAGTTCCAAGAATTCATTTTAGAAAACTTAGAGCGACTGGCCGCTTCGGAAAACATTTTTATAATTCTTGAGGAGAAACTGCTCAAGCCGGAGCTGAAAAAGTTTGAAAAGCATGCCAAAAAAATCCAAGAATACGAGTTGAAAAAAGACGAAAGCGGGGGATGGGGCAAAAAAGGCGGCACATCGCCATTTGCATTAGCCGACGCACTCGGCCGCCGCGACAAAAAACAGCTCTGGGCTCTATACATTCAACAAAAAGAAAATGGCTCCGTAGCCGAAGAGCTCCATGGCTCGCTTTTCTGGCAAATAAAATCGATACTTCTGGCAGGGCAGGCGGGAAGCGCCGAAGCGGCTGGCCTCAAGCCGTTCGTCTATGGCAAAGCTAAACAGTTCGCCGGTAATTTTTCGGCGGGAGAAATCAAAACACTTTCAAAAAATATGGTTTCTATATACCACGACGCCCATCGGGGGATGGGCGATTTGGACCTATTGCTAGAAAAATTAATTCTGGAGCTATAATTACCGCATCGCCTTTATTAGGGTATCCAACAATTCGTTGATTTTCTTTTTAGTTGTTTCATCGGTAAGCATGCCATTCTTGTCAAATTTATCCTGGGCGAGGCCGAGGTAAAATTCCGGTTGGCCAAGCACTTGAGCGTTCAGGTAAAGCAATACTTGTTTTAAGGCATATTGCGCGGCCATAGCACCTGTCATGCCGCCACTTGCGCCAATAGTAGCTACTAGTTTTCCGTCCCAAGCATTCTGGCCGTAAGGTCGCGATGTCCAGTCTGTGGCATTTTTGAGGACGCCGGGAATTGAGCGGTTGTATTCGGGCGTGGCGATAATGATTGCATCCGCTCCTTTTATTTGCTCTTTAAGAGTTGCAACTGAAGCCGGTGGATTCTTTTCCAGGTCTTGGTTGAAGAAAGGAATACTTTCAAAGTTCGCAATCGTCAATGCCAAACCTTTTGCTTCTGCCGCTGTTTTAACGGCATTCATGAGCATTTTGTTATATGAACCGGCTCGCAAACTGCCGACAATTCCAATGATTTTTTTCATAGTTGTTTTACGTCCTTATTTGTGTTTTGGTGAATTTTTTATTAATTTAAAGGGGATGGTTCTGAAAAATTAAAGAACTCTCCTCGTGCTAGTACTACGAGCGAGAAGCGCAGTTTAGTGCAGGTGGTATACTTGACGCCATTGAGCCAATGAAAAATCAGATTCTCACTATAGCTACTTCCATGGTTATTGCTTGTGCGATTATCGCGTACGCTCTTTTTGCGTTGCCTAAGCCGGATGTGTCTTTGTACAGCACAATTGTCGATCATACTATAAATCTTCGACATATAGTAAGCGCCGACGGTATGATAACTGCAGGAACAGAAGTTGATTTGGGATTTCAGCAGTCGGGGCAGATTAGCGCCATTAACGTGGCTGTGGGCGATTCTGTTAAGAAGGGGGAGATTTTGGCTGAACTTAACCAAAATAGTCTGAATGTTCAGTTGGAGGCTGCTCAAGCCGCACTTGCCGGAGCCAAGGCTAATTGGGCGGACAATAACACCTCGGTTACTATTGGTTATACTAATGCGGAAAGGAATGCGGTGGCCGCAGTGGCCGATGCCTACACTAAAGCCGTCAATGCCGTTGAAAACGATTCGGACACGTTCTTTTCCAATCCGCAATCGTTGGGTAATCCCGGTTTACTTATTTCTACACAAACACAGGGCCAGGAAATTCAAATCGAAACAGGCGACGTTATGTCGCACAAAGCGCTTAACGCTTGGGCGGCAGAATTGAAAACTGCCAGCTCTACCTCGGCGGAAGCCCTTGTTTCTGATGCGAAAAATTATATAGCCACAATTACGGGGTTTATGAATAACCTTTCATTAGCCGTTACCGCCTTTGCTCAGCTCGCGCCTTCTTCAGTGCAGGCTACGGTCACTGGTGACTTGGCAACCATGAATGCGGCTACGACGCTTCTTACGGCAGCTACTGCCGAGATTACCGCGACTAACAACACTCTCCTCACCACTACGCCTCAAAATACCGACGCTCTGCAGGCAAAAATCGCCCAGGCGCAAGCCAGTGTTGCTGCCGTCCAAACCGAAATCGTTCAAAATGATATTGTCGCGCCAGTTGACGGGGTCATTACCGCTCAAACGGGCAATGTCGGTGAGGCTATTTCCGCCGCCGTGCCGTCGCCGATCATTCATCTTATTTCTAATACCCCCTATCAAGTTGACGCGTATGTTTCCGAGAGCGACGTGGCCACTATTGCCGTTGGTCAGGAAGCAAATGTCACTCTTCCGGCTTATGGCAGTGCCGTCATCTTCCCGGCAACGGTTATAAGTGTTGATCAGAGTCAAACGGTAATAAGCGGCGCGGGTATGTATAAAGCGACCCTTCAATTTGACCAGGCCGATTCGCGTATCAGAGATGGTATGAGCGCCACGGCACATATCGTAGTCGGCGAAAACGATGATGTGCTGGCTGTACCTGAAAGCGCGGTTCTTAATGACAACGGCGCAAGCTCGGTACTTGTTCTTGCGGCGGGCGTAGTCAAGAAAACACCGATTACTACAGGGGCGCGTGGTGTGGACGCCAGCGGCATGAGTACCTGGGTAGAAGTTACTGGAGGACTTTCAGTCAACCAAGAGGTTATTACATTCGGTCAAACACAATAACGCACAATAAAATATGCCTCCAGAAAACAATCAACCTCAGAAAAAATCAAGAATCGCAAGTCTCCTTAAAAACCGGACGTTTTGGGGTATCGTATTTTCAATTGCGCTCATAGGCGCGGCCAGTCTGTTTCTGTATGTAAGAATCTCCAACTCCCGCGTTTACACCGACAGTGCCGTTATTAGCGCGCCAGTGATTTCTTTGGCGCCAGCCACTGCGGGCTCTTTACAGGCCATATACGTGAATAACGGTGATTATGTAAAAGCTAACGATGCTGTGGCCCAGGTTGGAAATCAGCTCATTAAAACAACAGTAAATTCTATTGTTATTTCTGAAAACAACGATATTGGAGCACTCTTCACCCCTAGCCAGGCCGTGCTTACGGTGATTGACCCTACTCAGTTGCGTGTTGACGCGCAAGTTGAGGAGGATAAGGGCTTAAGTCGTATTCACGTGGGGGATAGGGTTGTGTTTACTGTTGATGCCTTCGGTTCTAAAAAGTACGTTGGTGTGATTGACGAAGTAAGCGCTACTTCCCACCAAAGCGACATTGTTTTTAATATTTCCGACCAGCGTGAAGAGCAGGATTTTGACGTAAAGGTGCGTTTCAACCCCGATCAATATCCTGAATTGAAGAATGGTATGTCCGCGAAAGTATGGATATACCAGTAGTACAAAATAACAGCCTTCGCTGGATAGTTCTCGTCACGGTTATTTTCGGCACGTTTCTGGGGCGTTTAGATCAAACCGTGGTCAATTTGGCTCTGCCAAAAATAATCGGCGATTTCAACGTGAGTGTCAGTAATGCCGCCTGGATTTCCACCGCCTATATTCTGGCGAATGCGGTTTTTGTGCCGGTCTGGGGCAAGCTCGGCGATACTGCTGGCCGCAAGCGCATTTATCTCATCGGCTTCATCGGCTTTATTGTCGCTTCAGGGCTCTGTGCTATTGCTTGGAATCTTTCGTCCATGATCGTTTTTCGCGTTATCCAAGGTTTCGCTGTTTCGGCCGACTATCCCACAGCCATGGCCATTCTTGCGGTCACTTTTACAAATGGTAAGGAGCGTGCTCAAGCTCTCGGCATATGGTCGGGCGCGTTTGCTGTGGCTTCCGTTTTTGGCCCATTAATCGGCGGCCCGCTCATTGATAGTTTTAATTGGCGTTCCGTATTCATCATTAATATTCCCTTTGGCATTATTGGTCTTTTCCTTGCGCTTAAATACATCAATGAGTCGGTTGGCGAGAAGCGCAGTGTACGTTTTGATTGGTGGGGTTCCATAACGCTTGGGGCAGCTCTTTTTGCGCTCACGCTTGTGCTGGATCAGGGCCAGAGTTGGGGTTGGCTTTCGCTGGCGAGTACTTTTTGGTATGCAATCGTTATCATTTTCTCCATCGCTTTCTATTTTGTGGAAAAAGATCAAGCTGAACCGATTATTAATTTGGATTTTTTCAAAATCGGCACGTTTGTGAGTACTCTCATCAACAACTTTATCGTCTTCATGGCGCTTATTGGCGCGATCTTTCTCATTCCTATTTTTGCCGAAACGTTTCTTGGCTACAACGCCACCCAAACCGGCTACCTTTTTATTCCGCTGGCAGTGGCCCTTATGGCCGCTTCGCCGCTAGGTGGTCTGCTTATCGGTAGAGTAAAGCCTTCCTATGTTATTTTTGCCAGCACGGTTATGGCCGGCATAGGCATGTTTTTACTCTCGCACATTGACCCGCGATCAACCGCGTTGGACATAATCATTCCGCTCTGCGTGCTTTCTTTTGGCCTTGGCTTCGGTATGGCCCAGCGCACTAATCTCGTGGCTGTTGCCGTGCCGAAGGATGACATTGGTGAAGCTTCGGCCGTGCTTGCTCTTGTCCGCAATATTTCCGGCGCTTTCGGCGTGGCAATTTTCAGCACTGTTCTTAATAACAACATAAACTCCAATGTTCTTCGCATCGCGCGGCAGAGCATTCTTAACGCGACAGGCCCGCTTGCCAGGGCGCAGTTCGCCAGCCTTATTATTTTGAAAGCCCAAGTTGCCGGTTACGCTTCAGTATTTGAAATTGCCGGCACGGTCATTATTCTCGGCGCTTTTGCCGCCCTCCTCATACGAGTGCCGAAACACGCCATTACTCACGAACATCGCGTCGTCGCGGAGTAGTTCGTCGGGAAGCTGAATTAAAAACGCGGTCGCTTAAAACTTCTAAGCAGTACCCTTTAGTGTGCTCCCAGCAGGAATCGAACCTGCATCACCAGCTTCGGAGGCCAGCGTTCTATCCGTTAAACTATAGGAGCGTAATTTTCCAGAATACGCTTTGATTATAGGGTTTTTTTTGGTAAAGTAAAATGATGCTAGAAAAACCGCTAACGTACGCAGACATGAAATCTGCTACAGGCCTGAGTGTTTTATATTCACCACAAACAGATGGGTCAGTCATTTTAAAGGCATTATCTGAAAATAACAAAACTGTCAGTGAAGTTTCTTTTGTTAATGAGCGAATTGACGAGGCGCATATTCTGTATACGGAGGTGACCGAATTGTTGCGTTCAAGGGCAGCACTAAAACAAGACCGAACCCAAATCCGCACGGCGGTTGAAAAACTCATTGCGCTTTTTCGTGGCGAAAAAGTTACGTTTGAGGCACCCATTGCCGCAGTGCGCCGCCCATCCGCGGAATTCATCGCCAATCCCGGTAAAAAAATTGTCATTGACGTTGATGGCGTAACTTACCAACGCTCGCCCGTGCGTACACGCACCATTACCTTGCACGATACCGATTTACTCTCCGTGCTTAAAGAATACGTGCAACCATATTTACAACCGGGCGACATGCTTTTTATTAGCGAAAAAGTTTTGACGGTAGCTCAAGGGCGCGTGGTAGATATGGGTACCATTAAGCCAACACCGCTAGCGCGCTTCCTGGCTCGTAAGGTAGGGAACTACTATGGTTCAAGTGAATTTCATGGTTTCGGGCATGGTACGGCTCTGGCCATGCAACTTTTTCTTGAGGAAACGGGCTATCCGCGCATTCTTTTTGCGGCCGCAGTTTCCGCGCTAACGAAGCCGTTTGGTATTCGCGGTATGTTTTACAGAATTTGCGGCAAGCGCGCGAAGAGTATCGACTGCCCAATGTCGTTTCTTATTTTAGAATACGCTCATTCAGCTAAGCTGGCGCCCAATAAGCCAAGTGCCGAAGCTCGCCGCTTCCAAGAGGCACTTGGTTGCGAAACGGTTATTCTAGACGCCAATTACCGAGGTGCTTTCTCCTTGGGAAAATCTACCGGAAAAATTTCCGAGGAATTCATCGGCAAGCTCTTCCGCGATAATCCGCTCGGCCAGAGCGATGAAATGACCCCGTTTTGTATTGTGCGGAAAGCGGCGAAATAAAACTCAACATAATTTGCCTAATTTTGTCAAATCTGGTAGTTTGGTGCCAGTCTGTGTCTGTTACATTTGTTCTTTTTCAAGGGAATTCCCATGAATATTCGTGTTTGCATGGCCAAAATCCACAACGCTACGGTTACCGAGGCGAATCCTGGATACAAAGGATCCATCAGTATTTGCCCGCTCATTATGAAAGCTGCCGGCATCAGGCCGTGTCAGATGCTTATCATCAATAACTGTCGTAATGGCGATACTTGGCAAACCTATGCCATGCTCGGCAAAGAAGGCCAGATTTGCCTCAACGGCAAGCCGCCGGCCCATCATTTCCAGAAGGGTGATGTTGTCATTATTCTTGCCGAGGCGTGGGTCAGTGGTGGCGAATATGAAAATCTCGCGGCCAACGTCGTGTTTGTTGATGACAAGAATAAAATCATCGACGTTAAGTCAAATAATCTCGCCGATCTGTTCCACGAAATGTTTGTGGTAACAGAGGACCTGGAGGCATCGTAAGCGAAAATCGGGCAAAGAAAAAAGCGCGACCTGCGAGGGCCGCGCTTTTATTTTCCTTTGTAAAGAACTTTCGGTTAGATTGACCAGTCGCCCGGCGCTTCCATAAGCTGCATAAACGAGAGGGCGACATTGTCGGGGAGGTGTGTGCTGTATTTGTCGGTGTAGTACCGAGGGTCATCGGCACAAACGAAAGCGCACACCACATCGCCATCGTCATTCCGGAATTGGTTTAGGGTGCCCTCGCGTTCATGGCGGTTAAGAAACCGTAAGAGTGCGAAGTGCGCTAAGCCCGAGCTGGGGCCGGCGACGAGGCCGCTTTGACACAGAAGCTTGCTGGTGCTGTACGACGCCAAGGCCGAAATGTCGCCTTCCAAGCGGAAGGGGGCTTTGCTGCAGTCGAAGCCGATTTGTTTCAAGCGGCGCTCGCTTCGCGCTCCAGGGACATCGTCGTTGAAGTCGCACACCCCGCCGATGACCGTCACAGGCCTGGTTAATTCTTGGAAGTATTCGTAGCAGCCGCGAATGGTGCCGCAACTTCCCATGGCGGCGCAAAAAACGGTAAGTTTGTGGTCGGTTTTGTACCACATGCTCGGCGCGAGCCATTTCTTGAACGAGGCTTGGTTGCCGGGGTCGGTGTACTGGTCGAACAGCAAGTGGTCGGGCTTCTTGGCCTGGACTATTGCCAAGCTTGAGCTCGTTTCACCTCGTGCCCTGTTGGGCTTCATGCAGTGGACGCCGAGCAATTCAAGGTGACTGAGCTTGCCTGGGGCGATATCGTTGGGCACGATCGCCACAATATGCTTGATGCCAAAATACGGCGCAAGCGTGGCCACGGCGATGCCGTAATTGCCCGAAGTGGGCACCACGAGAGTGTTGACGTTCAACAGCAGGCCTTGTCCATGTGCCCGGGAAAGGCACTCCAGCGCCGGCAACAACTTAATGCTCTGTGGCGGCGAGGTTTGGGCAAAGATGCGTACGTGCAAGTTCGGCCGGGCGGCGTAGGGGTTGGCGTTGGAATCAGTCACTTCTACGAGTGGCATGGTCAACTGCTGGGTCGGATTAAGGAAATCCGGCACCCGCAGCACAACTGGTTCTTCGGCGGCGATAGTCATCGCTAACTCCTTAAGTAAGGGAAAGATCAGGAACTCTGTAGCTATCCTACTCAAAAATGGCCAAATGGCAAATTTTTTCTACGTCCTGTAAAGTGCGCCCAGCAGGACTCGAACCTGCGACCCTCTGCTTAAAAGGCAGGTGCTCTACCACCTGAGCTATGGGCGCGATGTAGCCATTTTTAAAACTAACTGGCGTGTCAAAAATAATACCAGAAAATTGCAAAAAGTCCACGGCAGGGTAGGATGGGGCAGTGAAAAGACCTACGGTTTCTATTTTACTGCACGACATTCGCAGTGCTCATAATGTTGGCGCGATGTTTCGCACGGCCGACGCGGCTGGCGTTGTGAAGATCTTTTTGAGTGGCACAACACCCCGGCCTGTTGACCGTTTTGGCCGACCGGTTAAAGAAATCGTTAAAACTGCGCTCGGCGCCGAAAAAACCTTGAAATGGCAACACGTTTCGCGGGTTGAGAGTTTTCTCAGGGAGTGTAAGGGAAAAGGCGATCAGATAATTGCCATAGAGCAGGACAAAAAAGCCCTGGATTATAAGAAGGTTTCTATAAGCGGGCCAACGCTTTTTGTGGTAGGTAATGAAGTAGATGGCTTGCCTCGGGAGATTCTTAAAATGTGTGATATTGTCGCCGAAATTCCTATGCTCGGCGCGAAAGAGTCACTCAATGTTTCTGTGGCTTTAGGAATCGCTCTTTTTCGAATGCTGGATGTGTAATCTGATATAATCCAACCATCTAATGGTGAAAAATAATACTCAATCTGGTTTTATTCTTCCGGTACTTTTTATCATTCTTACTGTCATCGTGGTAGGCGGTGGATACTATCTCTATACCCAACAGAATTTCACGCAAAATCTCATTAACAATTCTACGCCACCGCCAATCCATAAAAGGGTAATTTCACCATCTGTTAGTGCGACAACCACGACCACCTTAAGTACTACTTGTGGCGACTCTACTCGTGCTCAACTTTCGGATATAACCAATATGGCGACGTCAGCCGCCTTACACTGGGTTGCACTCTCACCTTCCGATATTAGCTCTTTTTTACCAGATCGGATATTTTTTGTGCATCCTCCTAACAATTATATTCCTTCCTCAGATATCTCCGCAACTGGAACAGCGTGGGAGGTCGTAACGGCAAGTTCCTCCGAAGGAGTACAAATTCCTTTTGATCTAAGTAGTGCGGGTTGGAATTATTCAGTGATTACGAATGGAATTGAAATACAAACTCTTGACTTAGAAACGGGGGATGGGCCTGGAGTAAGTGGAAGTATTCGTCGTCGGGGAGATTGTGTACAGGCAGAGGTTAGTACCTATAAATATATTGATTTCAGGACGGAGAATACTGATGACGGACCTTATCAGCTTGAAGCACCACCGTACCGCCGTCTTTATAAAATTTTTGTTACCAATTGGGTACCCATTTCTAAGATTTTGGAAGACTATAAAGAAACAGCACATTAGTAACATCGCTGATGTTTATCGCAAAAGTGCGAGCTTCGGCCGCCGACCATTAGGCGGGCAATGGTGCCACTATCTTTCTTGGGACATGGTAGGCCGGTGCGGCGGTAGGCATTATGCTTGTGCTGAAATTGGCCACGCTCGCCGTAGATGTTGCGATAGTCACTGTCGGAGTCGCCACCGAAATCAATGCCTTTGCGCAGGACCCCACTCATCGCTTTGTAGAGCCGTTTTAGTTGGGGTAGAGGAATTTTGCCCGCGACTGAGAGGGGGTGGATGCCAGCCCTCCAGAGCATTTCGTCGGAGTAAATATTACCGATGCCGGAAATTATCTTTTGGTCCATGAGAATCTGCTTGATTTTGCCGGTAGGGCGCAGAGCGAGGCGTTCTCGCATTTTTGCAAAGGTAAATTCTTTGGTGAGTGGGTCGGGGCCGAGGTGCATTAAATCTTCAATTATGTGGCGATCTGCCGTTTCAAAAAGAAAAATCTTGGCGAATTTGCGGAGGTCGGAGAAAACGAGTTGGCGCTTGTCGGAGAGGGAGAACACAAGGTGGATGAATTTGTTGAAGGGATCCAAAAGGGGGCCTTTTGCGGCCCGTGGTTTCCAGGTTTTTTCGTTCGCGTTAAAAATATAGTGGCCAGCCATGAGGTGTCCGGTCATTTTCATATGAATAAGAATAGTGCGGCTATTTCCGAGATGGATGAGCACGTTTTTTCCCTGACGTTCAGCTTCGGTGATTTTCGCGTCAATGATTTCTTTTTTAAAGCGCGCGAAATATTTTGGATTCTTTATATTTTCCTTGCCAGCATGAAAGGCACTGAAATAGTCGGTCCACACGGCAGTAATGCGGAGGCCTTTCACTTCGGCATTGAGGCCGTCAACGGTCGTTTGGACTTCTGGCAGTTCGGGCATATGTGGTATTCTTACCACTATTATGCAGGAAGGTAAACGCCCGGATATCAGTATTATTTTCCCTTGCCTCAACGAAGAGCAGTCGGTGGTGTATTGCTTGGAAGAAATGTTGCGGGTCATCAAGCTTCACAAACTTTCAGCTGAAGTCATTGTGGTGGACAACGCTTCCACCGACCGTTCTGCTGAATTAGTGATCGGTTTTGCCCGAATATTCCCTGAACTTCGCCTGGTTCGGGAGCCGCGGAGGGGATACGGCTTCGCCTATCAGGCTGGCTTACGCCAGGCTCACGGTGCGGCCATTATTATGGCGGATATGGACGGCACCTATAGTTTGCAGGAAATCCCGGCCTACCTGGAAAAATTGGCCGCCGGATATGATTTGGTTTTCGGTAACCGCTTTGCCAAAACCTTACCGTTAGGGGCGATGTCGGGGCTTCGCTACGTTGGCAACCGTTTTCTTTCTAGTGTCATTCGCGTTCTTTTTGGTGTGCGGATTGACGATACTTTGTGTGGCATGCGAGCCCTCTCTAGCGACGCTCTGCAAAAATTATCACTAACGCGTGGCGGCATGGAGTTTGGGTGGGAAATGATCGTGGAGGCCACGCGCAATCAACTTCAGATTGTTAATATACCGATACCATACGCAAGCCGTCTTGGCGTCTCAAAGTTAAAACCGTTTCGAGATGGTTTTCGTTATTTGTTGTATATCGCGACAGAGCGGTTGCGACAGAAATCTGCGTTAGTACTCAAAATTCATGACGCGCGTTAGTATTGTCACGACGCTCTATAATAAGGAGGACAGCATCCCTTATTTTTTAGCCGCGCTTGCCCGGCAAAGCTACGCGGGAAGTGTGGAGTTGTTGGTGGTTGACGATGCTTCCACCGACGCCAGTGTCGCCGTGTTTAAAAAAAACGCCGCGATTTTACTGGCTCGTTTTTCCATAAAGCTGCTACAGAATCGCGTTAACGCGGGCAATTGTGTTTCTCGGAATGCTGGTATTGCCGCCGCAACAGGGGACATTCTCATTATTACCGACGCGGATTGTGTATTGTCGCGCAATTTTGTGGAGACATACGTGCGTGCATATGAGACGCCCGGGGTTGTCGCTGTTGTTTCCGACTACGGCATTGAGCTTGGTGTGCGTAAACCGCTCCCGACTCTGGCTCATTTTGAGAGCCATCCATGGCAGGTGAGCTGGTGGCGCAGAGTCCAAGATTCACCAAGCAACAGCTTCTTAAACACGGTCACCCGAGGTTTTTCATTTCGGCGCGGCGCTCTTGCCGAGCCGGTTTATGACGTAGCTTTCAATTACACTAAAGCAGAAGATTCCGGCTATGGTTGGGAGGATGTTGATGTTGGTTGTCGCCTCCATCAGCAAGGCACCAGTATTGCCTACGCGGCTGGAGCTTTTTCCCTCCATATGACCCACCCTCCGGTTTCCTCGGAAACAGCCAAGCCTCTTCGCTCGTTACAGAATTTTGCTTTGTTGCACCGAAAGCACCCATGGTTGGCCACGGAAAAAAAACGCTGGTCGCGTCGCACGTACGGGCGCATTTTCTTCGCGCAAGCAAAAGAACAGCTGGCGCGTACTCCCGACAATGATTTTTTAGAACAGCATCTTTCAGTTTCTAAAACAACTCTTTTGTTGTATAAGCTGTGGGGTGGTCTGTATCACCAAGCTCGCCGCCTCAAACATGCCTTTTGATTCAAAAATCATCGTCTATACCGCCATTTTTGGTGGGCGGGACACTCTACGTGAGCCGCCACGGGAATGGCCCGGTGTTTCTTTTATTTGTTTTACCGATACTCTCAGTCTGCGTTCAAAAATTTGGCACGTCGTGTATGTGCCAAGCTCGGGCGAATCGCCCCGTAAACAGGCTAAGCGTTATAAAATCCTCCCGCACCACTATTTTCCAGACGCGGTATATAGCGTGTGGGTGGATGGTACTCATGTGCCCCAAAATGATCCTCGGGCTATGCTTACTGAGTTTTTACGGCAGGACGATATCGCCGTTTTCCGCCATCACAGCCGAAATGATGTGTACGAAGAAGCCCGTGAGTGTATCCGGCAGAACTTGGATTCATCGGAAATACTAGAGCGCCAAGTGGCGCGCTATCGGGCGGCTGGCTACCCAGAGCACGCCGGCTTGGCCGCCTGCACGGTTATTTTTAGAAGGCATACCGTGGCTGTGGCTCGCGCCATGGAGGCCTGGTGGCAGGAAATTGAAGCGTATAGCATTCGCGATCAAATTAGTTTTAATTACATTCTCTGGGTTCAAAAATTGCCGTGCTTTATTATTGAAGAAAATGTGTATCGCACGGGCCTTTTTTCCTACGTGCCGCACGGCGGCTGGCCTTTTTTTGATGGCCTGCGACTATGGCTCAATAAGGGTATTGCGTGGGTTGGGGCTCTTGTTAAAAAAATATCACCCGCGCTGTATTTCAAAATAAAACGCTTTTTGTCGCTGTAAGCCACAAAAAGTCCTTTGAGTAAACCAGGGTTTTCCAAAATATGGACGAGCGCAAACGTCGTGCTTCTATAGCATCACACATTTGCCGCACCAGGCCGTTTTTTCCTGGCCTCTGGGCCAAGCACTCAGTCAGATACTTTTCTGCAGAAACGGTTGAGCCGGTAAGTGGGACTACAAGTGCTAAAAGTTGCTGCACATATTCCCGTTTTTTTTCTCTATATGTTGCAATGCTTCCGCGTGACTGACGTACCATGTAGCTGGCGGGATGCAGGTTCCAATTGGTTAATTTTTCTGGAATAAAACAGAACGTCTGCGTGGCGGCAATTTGGCTCCAGAGCCAATGGTCAGTCAGTTCTCCATTTTGCTCGGGGGTGTTGAAATTCAAACTTCGCAGGACGTCCGCTTGGGCCATCACACAGGAAAATGATGGAATAATATTGCGTACTGGTAGCCAGGGAAGGGAAATTTGACGATAGGGCTCTAGGCGGGCGAAATCATTGGCGAGCAGCATAGAAAGCCCTCGTCGTCGCCAGAAATTCGGAGCGCCGATGGCGTTAAAGTCGCTCCAACACAGCGCGGCTCCACTTTTTTTCAGCCAGTGCAATTTTTGTTCCAGTGACCGGGGTTCCCAAGTGTCATCTGATTCCAGGAAGGCCACCTGTTTTCCGCGGGCAGCGAAAACGCCTTCACGCACCGAAAAAGCCAACCCTTTATTTTTTTCATGGATGATAAGCCGTATACGAGGTTCCTGCTCGGTGTATTTTTGGGCAATAACCAGACTGTCGTCGTTCGACGCGTCTTCAATCAAAATGAGTTCCCAATCCGTGTGTGTTTGCTGAATGATGGATTCAATGGTTGCGACTAAAAAGCGTCCGTTATTATAACTGGTCACGACGATTGAAACTTCGGGCGAATGGTTGGTGTTCATAAAACTTGCTCCCAAGAAAAACGAAGGGGATTGACTGGAGCGGGAAAACCAGCGGCTTCTTTTTGCGTATAAAGCCTTGCGTTTACTGTTTTATCGCGTGGTTGGGTGAGCGCTGTACAAGCATCGGCAATCAGCGTTACTGAAATCGCCGTAACAACGACATCCTCTCGGTATGTTTTTTCAGTCACCCGTTTGAGCCGGTTATAAAAATCGGTTTCTTCCCGGCCGTAGTGGCCGGCATAATCCTCATCGTAGCCGCCGATTTCCAGGTATCTTTTCTTGTGAAAAAGCAGATTAACGATGGCTGGCGCCGCTTCTCGCGAATCTGGCAGCCATACCCGGCGTGGCATATAAAAAAAGTGCTCATTGAGAGGTTTTTCTTCAAAAAAACGCTTTGCATCTTCAGCCGGCAGGACGGTGTCAATGTCGGAAACGTAGATCCACGAATCTGCGTGTGCACAGCCGAGGTTGCGCGCACCGGAAAAATTCCAGGGGATATCTTCGGTAATTCTAAAAATCTTAATGGACAGTTTGCAGCCGGTGTTTTTGACGATTTCGGCTGCGGATGTTTTAGGACTGCCGTCGTCGATTAGCAGGATCTCCGGCGGTTCTTGCAAAACACCAACGTAGGTGTTCCAGCAGGCAAGTTGTATCCGCAACATATCCGGATTGTCGTAATACAAATAGACCATGCTGACCATACGTTTAGGAGTTTTTGAGAACGTCCGCAAGCTCTTCACGAGCGATTTCGGCGTCGCTCCAGGGAATTTTGCGGCCGCCGGCGGCCATAATGAACGGGTCGGTGCCTTTGCCGGAAATGAGGACAGTGTCATTAGCCTTGGCAAGAGAAATTGCATGACGGATAGCTTCGCGACGGTCCATAATGATTTCGTGGGGGATAGAGGTAATGCCGGGCAACATTTCGTTGATAATGGCGCGCGGATCTTCGTCGTAGGGGTCTTCGTCGGTCAGGATAATATGTGAGCAGTATTCATTGGCGATTTTAGCCATTTCAGGGCGTTTCCAGCGATCGCGGCCGCCGCCAGTGTTGCCTAGAACGCAGATTTTCTGGCTGTCTTTAAAAACGCCGTAGAGTTTTTCCAAAGAGTCGGCGGTGTGGGCGTAATCAACCACTATGGTGAAATTTTGTTTTTTGGCCAAAGGGTTTTCTGCTGCTAGGGTTATTTTTTGCACGCGGCCGGCAATGCCTCCAAGCTTCGCTAACCCGGTTTCCATTTGTCCTAAGGTCACATTTTGGCTTTCAGCATAGGTGAGGGCCGCTAAAATATTTTGAATATTAAAAATGCCCTGCAGGTGCGAACGCAGATTTTTACCGGCAAAGGTGAGATAGAGGCCGTAGTGATCCAAGAGGTAGGGCTCGGCATCGGCTAGGGCGAAAAATTCGGTTTTCACTCCCGGCGCGGCTGCGGCAAATTTCCGACTCTCCTTGTCGTCATCGTTCACTATCAAGATTTTATTTTTCTTGGATGAATGTTCCAATGCTTCTGCCAGGCTCAACTTTGCCGCCAAATATTTTTCGTAACCGCCATGCGATTCAATGTGTTCGGGGGAAATGTTTAAAAAAAGTAACGCGTCAAATTGGGTAAAGGCGTAGCGATATTGCACGGCACCCTGCGACGTGGCTTCCAGGATGGCATATTCACAGCCAGCGTTTACGGCTTGGCGAAGGAATTTTTGGACGAAAAAGCGCCCAGGCGTGGTCATTTTATAGAGATTGGGTCGGCTTTTGTCCCCGATTTTAATGCGGATAGTACCAGCGACGGCCGTTTTTTTGCCGGCGGCCTCAAGAATAGCGTTAAGGATTTCCGCGGTGCTGGATTTTCCTTTGGTGCCGGTGACAGCCACTATTTTAATGTGGCGGGAAGGGAAGCGATAGAGAATTGCGCCCGCTAAAGCCAGCAGGTAGTGGTAGGTCGGTGCCAGGGCGTCAAACACTTTTTCCGGAATAATTTTTTTAAGGATTCGCAACATGCTATCTTTTGCCTCGTTTAGAATTAGAGCCAGTGCCTAAAAACGTAAGAGCTTGCCGAATGCGAACGGCCACATCGGCCACATCGTGGGACACTTTTTTTAAAGCATCACGGGCTTCCTGAGGAGCGTAGCCGAGAGCTGTGAGTGCTTCCAGAGCGTCCGATGCATCCACGGTAGCGGGCGACTCCACATCTTCAATACCCAAAAATTTATCTTTCAAATCCAGGACGATTTTTTCCGCCACCTTACGGCTGACGCCGGAAACTTTATGTAAATAGGCCGGATCTTCACTCGCTACGGCTTTTCTGATAGTTGCCGGATTGGCCGCGTTCAAAATACCCAGTGCTGTTTTTGGACCAATACCGGAAACGCCCAAAAGTGAAAGAAACATCTCGCGCTCGTTTTTTTCACCGAAGCCGTAGAGGTCTAGAGCATCGTCACGCACAGCTAAATAGGTCCAAAACGTGGAAATTTCACCGCGTTTTGATTCCAACATGCCAGCCGTGGTGAATATCTTGTAGCCAATGCCGCTAACGTCCACGGTGAGTGAGCGCGCATCGCCGTCCACCACTTTTCCCGTAATCAGAGATATCATTGACGCTTATGATACGCCGCCGATTGCTTTTTCGCCAGCTTTGCTATAGTATAGGCCTCCTATGGCAATTACATCGTCTGCAAAGAAAGCTCTCCGAACAGGCCTGCGCCGCGCTGTTGTTAACTATCGTCGCAAGGAAACTATGGTAGACGTCATTAAAAACGTCAAAAAACTCGTGGCTGAAAAGAAACCCAAAGAAGCCGCCAAGCTTCTTGCTAGTGCCTACCAAGCTATTGATAAGTCCGTCAAAGTCAATATCATCAACAAAAACGCCGCCGCCCGAAAAAAATCTCGCCTCTCTGCGCTCATCAAAAAGGCTCAGTAAAGTAAAAAATGAAGCAAAGAAAAACCATGGTCTCAGGGCCATGGTTTTTGGGGTGTGGATTCTTGCCAACCCAGTTCGGCTAGTTGTGCCGAAGCTATGCGGAGGGTTATGGTAACAATCGCGCCGTCGGCTACTTCGTGTTGGGTAAAGAGAGCATAACCCAATTGCGAAGACGATTTTTTTCCACACACGCGTCGCAGTGTGCCCGAGATATTTTCGCTTCCGATGGATGAAAGGACTGATGGGCGGTACCAGCGGCGGGGCACCGACATTCCGAAGATCCTTAAAAAGCGCCATCCGAAACAGAATCCGAATCTTTCCCCAACCCTTCCAATAAAGGATTGTTTTCGGGAAAAAAGCGTAATCCTGCCGTGATACTCACTGGCACTCCACGCTCCGCCGAGGGTATAGGGCTGTTGTGTAAATGTCTCGGAGCTGATCGGAAGAACTTGCGCCGAGGGCAATGTTGCCACGTCTTTCGGGAGATAGTCTGAAAGAAAGGGCAGTTGACGAAGAATGTCTGCTACGGCCATATCCATACCGTGACCTCCTTGTAATAGGGTTCTGTATGGTCTTTTTTTATTCTAACACCAAATATATAAAAAGTCAAAAAAGGTGTCCCCGGCAGGAATCGGACCTGCATCACGAGCTCCGCAAACTCGTGTTCTATCCATTGAACTACGGAGACAGTTCCTAGACAATATAAGAAAAAACGGCTTTTGGCAAATCTCGGGTTTTACCTGACGCAAAGCTAGAGCCCGGCTTGTTCCATTAGTTTGTGAAGCGCGGTTTCTGTTTGTTTAACTTGCGGCAAGTGGTCAATGAGATAGTCGGTGATTGTAATAGGGTGAGTGAGATCATCAACGGGGATGACGATGTGGCCGGAGAAAGTTTTTTTGCTGACGAGTACGAGCTTGGTGTGTGGGTGATTGTCGTCAATCCAAAATGATTTCAGGTCAGTGTAGTCAAAGAAGCGTCGGCCGACTAGGATGCCGAGGGGTTGGAGTTCGCAGTGGATGGTGTCTGGTTCACGGCTAGCGTAGTAGCCAGCCAAGGCGCCAGCGATGACCACAAAAATAGCAAAGAGCACATTTTCAAAGAGAACGGAGAGAACGGCGATGGAGCCGACAATAATGCCGTAGGACCAATACCAGTCGGCGCTGCGCGGCCAGTGATAATATTCCGGTGCGTCCCAAGCCAGCACGTTGGAGGAAGTGTCGTGTTCCATATGGCATTAGTATACTATATTTGCTACTCTGGTTTTACTGGATGGGTGGCTGAGTGGTTTAAGGCACCAGTCTTGAAAACTGGCGGGTCCGAAAGGGCCCCGTGAGTTCGAATCTCACCCCATCCGCATGACGGCAAATACTTCGCAACGTTTTTTGGGTATTGATTATGGCGCTAAGCGCGTTGGTTTGGCTGTGGCCGATGGCGCGAGTCGGATCGCCACGCCATTAACTGTGTTAGGTGTAGTAGGAAAAATCCCCATAGTTATCGCCAAGGAGGTGGCAACTATAGCTATAAAAGAAAATGTTTCTAAGATAATTGTCGGGGAATCAAAAGATTTTAAGGGTGTTGATAATCTCATTATGAAGAAAGTGCGAGCCTTTGCCACAGCTTTGGCCGAGGAGGTTGGAGCGCGTGCGGCGGTTATTTTTGAACCTGAATTTATGACTACCCAGCAAGCCGAACAGCTTCAAGGTAAGCACTATTTAATTGATTCTTCCGCTGCCGCCCTTATCCTGCAGAGTTATCTAGATCGCAATTTGCTATAATTGGGCCATGTTACGCGCTCAGGCGGCCCACAATAACTTGTTCTTCCGGTTGTTTCCTCCCCCGAGGTATTTGGCTATGCCGGCGGTTGGTTTAGATATTACCGACGATGTCATTCGTTGTGCAGAATTAAAAGCCACGCGCCACGGATTGGAGTTGGGTTCTTTTGGAGAAGTGGCTGTGCCGGCCGGGGCCATTGAGGAGGGTTTTATAAAAAATAAAGACGCGGTAGTGCGTGTCTTGACCACGTTGCGTCGAAAGTCCAACTTGCGTTACGTGAATGTTTCTTTGCCCGAAGAGAAGTCATATCTTTTTAATGTTGAATTGCCGGCCATGAATCCAAAGGACATCCGCGGGGCTCTAGCTTTTAAAATTGAAGAGAATGTGCCGGTTAAGCTTGCTGACGCCGTCTTTGATTACTACTACATTACTCCGCCCGTTCTCGGCCAGCCAGTTAAGGTTGGTGTGGCAGTAACGCACACTAAGGTGGTGACGAGCTATATGGAAATTATTACCGAATCGGGCCTTACGCCTCTTTCTTTACAAGTGGAGTCGCAGGCCGTGGCGAGGGTGGCTGTGCCCACACCGCGTCAAGTGCCGGAATCTGCGGCACACATTGTTATTGCCGTCCGCGATACTAAAACCGTCTTTGCAATTGTTTCTTCCGGCGTCATTCGTTTTTCCTCAACCATTGCTATTGGTGGTCAGGCTATTGTGACTTCTATAGAGAAAAGCTTCAACGTTAACTCCGAAGAGGCTGAGAATATTCGCAAAGGCAAGGAGAGTCGTGAACGCGATGATCTTTTCTTTTCGCTTATCAATGCCGCTTCTGTTATTCGCGACGAGGTAGGCCGCTTGCTGACGTATTGGGAGGGGCATGGCGATCCTGCGAGTCCGCGCATAGTTGACATTGCTCTCGTCGGCGGCGACGCTCTGCTTGGCCTGAATGATTACCTGGCGCGTTCTTTTGAAGTGCCGGTGCGTATTGCCAATGTCTGGCAAAATATCCACTCTCTTGATGTAATTATTCCCGCCATGACCTATCGTGAATCACTAGATTACGCCCCGGCCCTCGGCTTGGCCCTAGCATATTAAAATCTTGGTCCAGTACTACACCGCATGATTAATCTTCTCCCCGAACTTTATAAGTTACAATTCTCTCGCGAATACCGTTGGCGAGTGGCAGTGATCGCCCTGCTTTTTCTTGACGCGCTGGTCATTACTGCCAGCATTCTGTTGGTTCCCAGTTTTCTGCAGTCGGCGGTGCCGGCCACAGGTGCCGCTCTGCCCGCGGTGACGAAAGATGCCGCCAAGCAAGCCGCCAATTTGCATGCTGGCCTTTTGGCCCAAACAGCCACGCTCAGCACGGCTCTCAAAGCCCTGACGAGCGGCGCTACTCCTGTCCCATTTTTTACCGACGTCATGACGGCGATTGGCGCTGATAAGCCAAAGGCGGTGAGTGTGACAAGCATTAGTTACTCCCTTAATTCCGTTTCTGATGACAGCTCAGTATCCGCGGCACTCGTTATGCGTGGTGTGGCGGCTACTCGCGATGATCTTGCTCGGTTTGTTGCCGCTCTTAAGGCCGAGAAGCAGGTGAGCAACGTGCAGGTGCCCATTTCCGACTATGCCGCCGACACTAGTGTGCCGTTCACGATAACCGTAACTGCCTCATAAATATGAACACTAAAGTATTTTTCACTATTCTTGCCATCGTCGGCGTCGGCGCCGTTAGTTGTTGGTGGGTGCTCTACGGGAAAACAATTACCAACGCTAGCGCCGCCTCTAGCGCCACAGCCACTGCGGAGGCCGCCAATGTAGCCGCTAGTCAAGACGAATCCCTGGCAGCCTTTTTAGCAACCTCAAGCTCTACTGCCACCACGGTTTTGGGAGGGGTGGTGCCAGCCGAAGGCTCGGTGCCGTTTATTGGTATGATTGAAGGCTTGGCAAAAAGCGCCAATGTTGGCCTAACCGTCCAAAGCGTCGGCTTGGGTAACCCTTCCGCTCTCGCCCCGGCCGCTAGCGCTAGCGCCTTTGACGCTCTCACCCTTTCACTTTCGGTCCAGGGTACTTGGAGTGCGGTGTACCGTTTTTTGAATATGCTGGAGACGTTGCCGTATAAAACACAAATAAGCGCTGTTTCGCTCAATCAATCAGCTTTTTCTGTTCCTGGTACAGGCGGTAAGTCTGGTAGCCCCCAGTCGTTCTGGAGTGGCTCGCTTTCGCTCGCCGTTCTGAAGAATCTTTCGCCTGAGGATTCAGTCAAATAAAAATCATGAAACTCCCTACTTTTTTTGACCCTCTAGTTAACCGCTTTCGTTCTCGTGGTAGCCCCATAGACGTTATTCGTGACCCGTATAAAATCTGGTTACGATTGTGTCTCGTTTTCCTGGTCCTATTGCTCATTGTTGCCGCTATTGACGGATACCTTTTCTATGAGGCGCGCACTGGCGGGCTGGTAAAAACCTCTGCCGCTGCCATTGTGCCGCCACCGATCATTGACGAAGGGTTATTGGCCACAACCGCGCGTACACTCGTTTCAAAAACAACAACACTGGTTGCACTGGAGCGCGGTGTTGCCAGTAGCTCCGTCGTCATTGACCCATCGCAATAGGCGTGTCACAATGCGCGGGACGACTACGCCCTTGTAGTTCAATGGATAGAACAGCGGACTTCTAAGCCGTTGATGGAGGTTCGATTCCTCCCGGGGGCACCTTAGAAAGATTTTGGTAATTTGCTCGGCGCCTTTTTTTATGGTTAAATTCGCAAGCATCTTATCTTGGGCGATTAGCTCAGTTGGTAGAGCAATCCGTTTACACCGGAAAGGTCACAGGTTCGAGTCCTGTATCGCCCACCCATGAAAGAACTTTTTTGCAAGGTCCACGGCAATGTCCAAGGAGTGCTGTTTCGCGCGTTCGCCCAAAAGGAAGCGCGCCTTTTGGGTGTGACGGGGTATGCAAAAAACGTGGAAGACGGTGCGGTAGAGGTGGTCGCTCAGGGCGACGAAGCAAAACTGCGGCAGTTTTTAGTAAAGATTTCCGTTGGCCCGGAAGAAGCTGAAGTAGAAAGCGTTGACACTAATTTTGGCCCGATCGGCCCCGACGATGAGAGGTTTTCCGATTTTGCTATTCTGTAAAATATGAACATCCCAATTCTTTTTGAAAACGAGGAATATCTCATCGTTAATAAACCGGCAGGCTTGCTCGTCCATGCCGATGGCCACAGCAAGGAGCCAGCGCTTACCGACTGGCTCGCCGAGCACTACCCAGCCCTCAAAGAAGTGGGGGAGTCACAACGCGTCGCTACTGGCGAGGAGGTTGCTCGGCCGGGCATTGTGCATCGGCTTGATAGGGACACTTCTGGGGCGCTTGTGGTGGCAAAAACTTTTGAGGCTTTTAATTATTTGAAGCGTCACTTTGCCGAACGTGAAGTGGAGAAAACGTACCAGGCTTTTGTTTACGGTGCGGTCAAAAACGAAGAGGGGAGGATTGATAGGCCTATTACGCGCTCACGGGGCGATTTTCGCAAGTGGAGCGCTCAACGGGGCGGCCGCGGCGAGGCGCGCCCCGCAGTTACCGACTATCATGTCCGCGGGCGTCTCATCACTCCCGAAGGCGATTTCACCTTCCTGGAAATTCATCCTAAAACCGGCCGCACCCACCAAATTCGTGTGCATCTTAAGGCTATTCATTACCCGGTAGTCTGTGATGGGCTTTATGCCGAACGGCGCGAGCCGGCTCTTGGTTTTGAACGTTTGGCCCTCCATGCTCGCTCTATCAGTTTCACCGACGCGCATGGCAAGGTGATTTCTGCCACGGCACCCTATCCGGCCGATTTTGAGCGCGCTATTGCGAAAATCCAACCTGCGTGATAGAGTGTTGCGACTATGGCTGCCGATAAAAAAGGTAAAAACAAAGGGGAAACAGTGGCATTCAAACTGCCGCCCATTAACGTTGAACAGCGCAAAAAGCTGGATCTTCGGGCTGGTGATACTGTCCGCGTTACCCAAAAAATCCGTGAAGGTGAAAAAACCCGCCTCCAAACATTTGAAGGCCTCATGCTTGCTCGTAAGCACGGCACCGAAGCTGGCGCCACCTTTACTGTTCGCAAAGTCACTTCCGGCGTTGGCGTGGAAAAAATCTTTCCTCTCTACTCTCCGGTTATTGATACTATTGAAATCATCCGCCGCGCTAAAGTTCGCCGCGCCAAGCTCTATCACGTCCGCAAAAAAGCCGCTAAGGAAATCAGCCGCCAGATGCGCCGTGTTCAAAACCTCCCAGAGGTTTCCGAAGTCGGTCCTGAAGTTATTGCTCCTGCCGTTTCCTCCGAAGCTCCCGTTGTTGCCTAAAACTTTTTTACATTTGAATTACTGGCTCTTTTAAGCTAGTATCTCTAGTAGTATCTTTTTACACGCGCGGGTGGCGAAATTGGCAGACGCACTACCTTGAGGTGGTAGCGCCCGTAAGGGCATGCAGGTTCAAGTCCTGTCCCGCGCACATTTTAGTGAGAGTGACTGAGAGGCTTCAATCTTTGGTCGGTCTGATATAATGGAAGTACTATAAAATGGTAAAAACATGAATACAACGTTGAGGTCACCAGTTTCTGCTGAAGAGGGATTCCAGAAGTTAAAAAACGCACTTGATGTGCAGACACAATCAATAGTTCACTACAGTTCGTTTTCTTTTCGTGGCACAATTGTTCCACCTTCATTTTCTGTCACATTTCCCATGTTTATCTTCGGTGGAATTATACTTAAACTTAATCCTATATTTAAGGGAACTATTTCTAATAGTTCTGCGGGGGGTTCTGTAATAGAAGGCCGTTTCAGCTATCGACCCCTTAGTTTAGTATTTTGGATTGGGCAGATACTAATTTTTCTTATTGCGATTTTATTTGTCAACACTCTGTTGAATAATCCCAATCTGGTTTTTTTCTCAGCTTCATCAAACCCATCGCCGTTCATAACCTATTTTTTGCCGGTTACTCTTCTTGTTTGGGTGGGTATGATTATATTTGGTTTTGGGGCAGCCAGATCGGGTAAAAAAATGATTGTCAGTTTTCTCAAGAACACATTAGGGGCGGTGTAGGGTTCTCCTGTGTAGGATTTTGAAATAAACCCCCGACCGAACTGGGGCACATCAAACTTTCGCAGATGAGCGCCGAGAAGAAAATAAAAGAATAAGAATCACAAAAACTGAGGCAATGACGATGCTTATCTCTGGCGTATTTAAAGTGGCCGTTGTCGCCGCTACGGTGCCAGCCACGAGGCTCGGAATCATCCAGGGCGTGTAGTAGGCCTGAATGTAGGTGATGGCGCAGATTATCAAAACGAGACCGACGCTGTGGAGAATAGTGAAGCGGAACAAACGGCCTTCCTGGCCGGTGAGTTTTGTGGAAGCGGTGGCTACGGCGATGCTCTGTGGCGAAATCATTTTGGCGGCCACCCCGCCACTGGAATTAGCCGCGACGGTGAGAACGGGGCTCAGGCCGATGGAGCGCGCTGTTTGTGATTGAATGGTGCTGAAGAGCGCATTGGAAGACGTGTCACTGCCGGTGACGAATACGCCAAACCAGCCTAGGAGGGGCGAGAGGAAAGGAAAGAACGCGCCCGTGGTTGTTAGGGCATTGCCGATGGCGATGGACATGCCGGAATAGTTGGCGACGTAGGCGAAGCCGACGATGGAGCCGATGGTGATGAGTGGCTTAAATAATTCAACGAGTGTTTCTGCCGCAACCCGCCAAAATTCTTTCCAAGAAAGACCGAGCAGTATTGCCGAAAGAATGGCGGCGAAAAGAATGGCTGTTCCAGCCGCGCCGAGCCAGGTGAATGAGTAACTAATAGCTAGTGGGCCACTTGTGCTGAGAATCGTGTGATTAAGGATGCCAAAAGGAATGAGAATGGTCGCTTTGCCGAGAATTTGTTGAATGCCGGCAATGCCCCAATTGCCGACAAAAATCACGAGCAAAATGAATGGCGTCCAAGCGCGGATGAGTTCACGCACACTGTGCGCGGGCCGCAATGGTTGCGCGGTTGCCGTCGTGCGCTCTTTGGGAAATCGCCACACCTCTTTCGGCCGCCACACTTTCAATAGACCGATAAGGCAGAGAATAGAAACAATAGCCGAGAGAACGTCCGGCAGGGTCGGCCCAAGAAAACTGGCCGTCAGGAACATTGTCAACGCATACGACGCTCCGGTTACGAAAATTGCCGGCCATACCGCCTTGGCTCCTTTCCAGCCGGCAACGATGAGCACGAGCCAGAGCGGAATGATGAAGGCGATGAAAGGCAATTGGTGGGCAATCATCTTGCTGAGAATATTCGAGTCAATGTTCGTTAAGTGGCCGGCGGTGATGACGGCAATACCGATGCCTCCGAAAGCGACTGGGGCGGTGTTGGCAATGAGGCAGACGCCGGCGGCATAAAGGGGTTCAAAGCCAAGTCCCACCAGCATGCCGGCAGTGATGGCAACTGGCGCGCCAAAACCAGCCGCGCCTTCCAGGAAAGCGCCGAAGCAAAAAGCAATAAGAAGCGCCTGAAGGCGGCGGTCGGCGGTGATTGATTCAATGCTGTCGCGAACAATATCAAAACTGCCACTTTTGACGCTCACATTGTAGAGAAAAACCGCGGCCAGCACTATCCAGCCGATGGGAAAGAGGCCATTAAGCACGCCATAAAGCGCGGCCATTGCGGCCAAGCTGATGGGCATCGCGTACACAGCTACGGCAATGACGAGGCCTAAAAGAAGTGTCAGTAGGGTGGCAATATGCCCGGCAACTTTCCGACTTAAAAGCAGAATGAATAGAAAAACTATCGGCACCACGGCAACAGCCGCGGAAAGGGCGACGTTGCCGAGGGGGTTTGTCGCTTGTGTCCACATGTGAGTACTTCTGTAGTATAGCGCTTTTTTTCGTATCTCGTTTTAGTAAGCGGTGTGCGATTTAAAAAAGCATTTCCTAGTATTTTATTTTGATAGGTTTTGTCTTTTGTTTGTGGAACTAAGAAACCCAGGTCATAACAAAGATGATACTATATTCGTATGATTTCGGTAAAATGCAAAACGTGCGGCAAATCTTTTCCGGCAAAGCCGTCCTGGGTACGAAACGGGGGAGGAAAATATTGCTCAGCAAGGTGTCATTATAAAGGCCTAAAAACAGGGAAAAAAGTCTCGTGCGCTATTTGCGGGAAGGAAATATATCGCGCTAAAGAGAAATTAGCTCGCGCAAAAAGTAAAAAATATTTTTGTTCAAAATCCTGCCAAACTCGCTGGCGAAATAGCACCTTTATTGGTAAAAAACACGCTAACTGGAAGGACGGAAGATACGCCTACAGAAGTATTTTGGGTCGCCATAAAGTCCCTCGCGTCTGTGGACTTTGTGGTACTAAAGATGGTAGAGTTTTGGCTGTTCATCATATTGATGGTAGTCACCACAATAATCGTCTCCAGAATCTTGCGTGGCTGTGTCACAATTGCCATTTTCTGGTTCACCATTATCCTGATGAACGAGAGAAATTCATGGTGCCTATAGTTTAGTGGTAAAACTCCGGTTTGTGGAACCGGTATCGAGAGTCCGATTCTCTCTAGGCACCCCTAGAATTACTTAATAGTTGAGGTTGTACCCCTTTGAATACAATGGGTTTTTGGGGAATCGTTGATTTTCTAGATATCGCTTTTTCTTGCAGAAGCTGTTCAAAGAGAGGAGTCAAACGTGATATTAATAGTTGGTGGTCTTGAATCTCAAATTTTTGCCAGAAGAACGATAAAAGGGCGCGTTTTAGGTCAAATGATGCTTTCTTGTAAGCTTTGTAGATATTCCGGCCAAACAGCAGGATGTCCTCGACGATGTCTATATCAACAGCTCTCTGCTCTTCAAGTTCGGCTAGACGGGCTGTAATACCTCGTAATTGCTCGTTTGTCTCATTCTTTTGTCGTGTATATACCTCGTCATCAATAACCCCCTCAAACAGCTTCTTTTCTATGGAATCGCGGCGAGCTTCAAATGCTGTCTTTAGATTGACCAATCCTTGCCGTGTGCGGTCATAATCTTTCACAGATTTATCGTACTGGCCTTTTGCCCTGGTAATAATTTTCTGGATAAACGTATCGCTAAATTCCAGCTTTTTGAACTGGTCTGCAATTGTTTCTTCCAAGTCAACCTGTTCCCAGTAAGCCCCACAGCCGTGCTGTACTCCACAACGGTAGTACGCTTTGTGTTTTTTGAACTGGACTTCACCTACGTGGTAGCGGTTATGCATAGGGCACCATAGGAAGCCACTCAGAAGCCATTTGTGCTTTCGTCTTCGGCAGGCGTGGTGATTGTGAGCGCTAAGTACTAATTGCGCTCTTTCGAACGTAAGCGGATCAGTCAATGGTTCGTGTTTTGCGTTCTTGATGTGTATGCCACCCCAGTGAAATTCGCCGATATAAAATCTATTGGCAAGAATTCGGTACATGGGCGCTGGTGCCATTTTCTTTCCCAATTTACTTCGCAGTCCTTTCTCGTAGAAGATGTCATTAAGTTGATATACATTGTAACTGCCTGTAGTAAACATCTGGAAAAACTCCCTAATGAGGGGTGCCATAACTGGATCGGGCACAATTATTCTTTGGGCAAGTTTATCTGTTGCAGTTTTGTCAGGATTTTGAACGCTAATATATCCTGGCGGTGGTTTGCCGGGCATGTATCCAGCGCGGGCTTTCGCATACGTTGTCTCCTTCGTTTTTTCTGAAGTGTTGTCGCTATGGTACTGATTGACCGCCGCGAACATGTTGTCAGCCATAATTGATATTGCGTTGTCGTCAGCAGATTGTCCGCTGAGATAGTGGAGCGTCACGCCGTGTTCACGAAATATTGACCGTAGGTATAAGTGATCCATGTGGTTTCGGGCAAGGCGGTCGGAGTGGGCAACGTAGATATTGGTAACACCACCTTCTTTAACTAGTTTGATAACTTCTTGTATACCTTCGCGATGTAGGGTCTTTCCACTACGCCCCTCATCTCTAATAACCACGATATTTTTATGACCTTCTTTTTCTGCCGCCTCTCTGCAACGTTGCTCCTGTACGGTTATAGATAGGCCAAAATCGGCCTGATCTTCTGTAGAAACCCTTAGGTACGCAAGAACGATTTTCACTTTTTCTTCAATGTTTTCCAATTTGTTATTGTTTTGAGCCATATTTGTGTCATTAATTATAATTTTTACTACTCATCACCACAACCTATATTATCCACAATTGTCAAGAGCCAGTGAAAACACATAAGGTTGATTTTGCTTTATTGATTAATCGCTAAAAGAAATCCAGCCCTATGTCTTTGGTCTCGGGATTTGTTGGTGGTAGCGGTTTAAGTCCTCGTATTGCCCAACACTCCTCACTCAAAAACCACGCAAATTCTTCCGACAGGTGGATTTTACGTTCCGGTTCGCCGACAAAGCCATCACTCTCTCCTGAAAGTTGGGCAATTCCCAGTATTTTTAAGGTCTCCATTTCTTTCAGGGCAGTTGGTTTAGAACACTGGAGACAGGTTTCTACCTCAGATGTCTTCATTGTGCCATTTTTAGCCAGTAGGCCGCGAAGCAATTTAGCTCGCCCAGTTGGCGCGCTATCGATAGCGAGCTCAATCGGTAAGCGTAGGTCGTCGGACTCTATATGAAGTCGTCCGCTTATCACAGCGTGCCCTCTAGAGAGGTTGTAAAACAATTGGTTAATGCGGTCAGGTTTTTCAATGACTGGTGGCTGATATTCCATAACTGCTATTTGGTGCCCAGAACTATCGGTTGATTTTTTCTCCCAGACATGAACAATTCCACGGAGTTTGGCTAATAGTTTGGCGCAACGCGCGATAATGAGCTTGTATGCATCTTTATCTTTTGTTCTGTCCCAGGTTATGCCGTCAGGGTTTTGGTGCCATAGGGTGTGTAGAAAATTTCTTGTTGCTTCTCTACATGCCCGCTCCTTTTCTTTGGGGGATAGGGTTGTGATTTGTTCCACAAGTTCTGCTTCACTTTTTTCAGCAGTCCCCATATTGATAAAGAATAGTCGTGAGCCAATACTGCCCATAACTTTCCATACTCGTGGTTGAATGGGTGTTGACGCCGCAAGCATCATGAATACGTAGTCTCCGGAATAATGGCGCTGTCCATGCACGCCCGAATCGGTGTTTAGCCCCTCGCCATCAAGCACTCTGGTTAAAAGGCCCAAGGATTCATTGAGCGCATCTTCGTTTTTGGAGAACATCGTTGCTAAGTCACGTATCAGGAGTGTTTTGTAGCGGATGCGGGGAAGCAGGTCTATCTCAGGCAATTTTTCTTTGGGGACATTTGTGGCATTTGAGACGAATGAAGCAGGCGTAAATTTATCCGTGGAGTAGCTGATGCCATCAATGTCGTCAAAAAAATTCAACGTAATGGTTTTACCCGATGACGGCACGTCGACGAGTACCAACGCAAACGGGTTCGTGATTTCTGTAATAAGGATCTGGGCAACGACAGAGGCGGCAACTTCGGCGGGGAATACCAGTCCAGGGAATTTCACCTTGATAAGGTCTCTCCACTTTTCAAATGACATTTCATCGGTTGGTTTTTCTATTTTTTTAACGCGTTTGACGGGCAGGAATACCTTTGGCTGAGAAACGTCTTTCTGTTTAGCGTGTCGTTTTTGTGCCGGACGTTTAGTTGACGCTTTTGCGGTCTCAGCCCCATTGTCTGGTTCGAGGATGTCTACCCACTCCTCAAACTTTGCGATTTTGTGACACTTGTTACATTCGCCCTGTCCAGTTTCAAGGTTGATGAGAAAATCTAACATAGGACGACCTTGGAAATCTTCGTGTTTGCAAAAAGGGCATTGGCTAAAAACGTGACTGCTGTCTAATTGGTACGGCACCTGGTTTTTCTCTAGGACTTCAATAATTTGGTTAATCATTTCTTTTTTTATTAGTTTTTGATTTATTTGACCTGCGCTTTTCTCGTGCCAGCATCAAAAAGAGGGAAGCAAGTTGCTCGGCCGCCTCGTCGACCATTGCGTCCTTATCCTCAAACGCTTCACCAAGTACTTCTTTATCTCTTTCTGTTGCCATGACTCTCGCATGGTCTCATTGCAAAAACGCCCCCTTCCTGTAACGATTTCTGTAACATGTATTAAAAAAGGCCGAATCATCGGCCTCGAAAAGCTATAATTTTTATTTAGTTTTTTGCTCGTTTCTTACGCATTCTGGCGGCGCTTCGGACTTGACTGGTGCAGTTTTTGCAATATTCAGCATTTTTTCTGTTCTTCAAAAATAAAACCGGTTGAACATGACCTGGCCCATTACATAAACCAATCGGACGATTTTGAAGTCTATCGGCAACCAAGCACAGCACACACCAAGAGAAAATTCCGCTACCAATGGTAAGTACGGGAGAATTAGTATTTTGCTGACCTTCTCCAGCTTTGTCTTTTAGAACATTATCTCTTAGAAGACCCGAGTGCTCATTGTCCATCTCTTCGAGCTGGGTCTCAAATGACCTTTTATCTTCTGGGGAAAGATGCTTCCCAGTAACACCAACAAAAGAAAAACCCAATCGACATTTCGCTAAATACTCATTAATCTTTTCCAGGGCGTTTGATTGGTATCTTCGTGCTTTACGTTGAATGGCGTGGTCGGTGAGAGCCCCTATTTTATTTTTCTTAGCGAGCACAAGTTGTTCTTGGATTTCATCAAAATATTGAATCATACAAGCAAGCTCCTTTTGGAAATCTACTATTTCTGTTTTCGTCACTATTGAGCCTGTGGCATCGTTTGTTATCTGGTATTTCTGAATGAATGGGCCGACGTTCTCTTTTTTAAGCTCGGAAATAACAATATAAAAGTCGTGGGGAAGGGTATCTAATTGAAATGGTAACAACCGCCTCTTTGGTTTCCTAGGCCTCCCTTTCTTTATAAGTGGCTGGTCAGTAAAAAAGTGTGCCTTGTCTTCGATAATAATTCGGATCTCTCTCATTGCATTTGTAGCTAACTGACCAACCCTATCGCTTGGTTGTAATATCGTCAAATACCATATATCATTGGAAACGACAATTTAATAAGGGATTGCCTAAACCAGTGAGCAATTGCTGGCATGGCAGAAAAGCGGTTCAACGTATCAGGCTCCTAGTCAGAGCACGTTGAACCGTCATATCGGGAAACCGGTATGGGTGTCGCAAGGCACCGCTGGCTAGGAGCCTATTGCGTACCTGGCCAGTAAAAACGGTTCAACAATATGAATAAAACTATACGTGTGGTTTTCGTCTCGATGGGCCTTATCATTCTTGTAATAATTGTCAGCATATTATTTGATAATCGCTCAAATTCTGTTTCGGTAGAGAACAGCACTTCTGGTAGTACTAATAATACTTCCACGCCCCCGGTACAGACTGCCGTAACTCATGTGGCATTTGGAACTACTACTATCAGCAATCTTGTAAAAAATTTATATTCCTACCAATCCTCCACGGTTACGATTAAGGGAACTATTGAGCAAAAAGGGGAGGCAACATATATTGATCCATCCGAAAACGTAAACGATACGTTTTTTCTTCTCAAGGTCGGTGATGGTGACAACTCTCTGCTTGTAGAACTTCCTAAAAATACACTGAATCAATATGCTGTAGGTGATACGATATCGGTAGGGGCAGGTGTTGGCGACCTTGGTGGTTGGACTAATCAAGAATGTGCGGGTGTCTTTCAAAATATCTGTACGCAATTCGGTCTTAGTCAACAAAAAAACATCCCTGTACTTATTCCCATAGGTAATGTCACTACTATAAAAGAATCAACGATTACAACATCAAGTATTCCGGTTTCGCACAGCATTACTACCACACCGCAGTCGCCAACAGTTCCTGCTTCTAGTGTCCCCGTACTTTCTCTTAAAACAGCAGAGATTGAGAACTCAGGCAGTTTTTCATCAGATTTTATAACCTCGGGTGTAATTTGGAACCTCATACCCCCGTCAGCTGTCGAAGCGGCTTATACGGTTTATATTAAAGATACAAGCGACTCAAATTACAAAGCATATCTTCAAACTGATAGTCAGGCAGAATACGCCGCGCTCGCAGTAGGGGACACTATTCAGTTTCAAGGTTCACTGCGTGGCAATATGGGTGATACCAACATTGGCCGATATATACAGGCCGATAGCGATATCCGAGTTGTATTGAGTAAGTGAGCGGTATATGGTAGCCAAGATTTTTAGATGAGGAAAAGATAGATTATTGTGTAAAAAAGTGTTATAGTTTTGCAATAAATCCATATTTTATGGCCGCGGTTCACTCACAAGCGGTGTTTATAGTTTTCTTAATTTTGATCGTAGATTCAGCGGCATTTATTTTATTGGGCGGTTATTATTTATATCAACAGTGGCAAAAGGACAAATTCGCTAGTATTAAGGGGTTTTTTAATACTAAGGTCCAAAAAGTCACTCCCGAAGTTCCTGAAATACCAGTCATCCAACAAAAAGTAATTTTTGTTGATCTGTCTCCAAAATCTGCTGATATTGTGGAGTTGGCCGTAGAGGTTTGGAGAATAAAAAATCGTATTACAAGTGTCGGCGGCAGTCTCACTGATATTCAAAGACGTGGACTAGAATCGTCTATCCAAAAGTTTGCAAAATTCTTAGATCGTAACGACATAAAAATCACTGATTATACCGGTCAGAAGTATAATGAAGGAATGAACGTTGATGTTATCTCATTTGAGAAAAGTGACAACGTAAAAACTCCCATGATTAAAGAAACGGTTGAGCCATCTATCGTTTGTAAAGATCATATTATCAAGAGGGGAAAGATTATCGTTATTAATAATTAATTTATGGCTAATCAAAATATTTTAATTGGAATCGACCTCGGCACCACGAATTCTGAGATTGCTGTAAATAATAAGGGCAATATCGAAATTGTGAAAAATAATTTTAGTGATGAATACACCCCTTCGGTATTTGGTGTTGGAAAAGCGAAAAACAAGATTGTGGGAAAAGTCGCCTATGAGAAGTTGTATAAGGATCCATCAGAAGACGAATTTCTCAATAATAAGGGTGAGGTAAAACGCCTCATGGGTACAGCCGAAACTGTAAATTTTCCCCGATTAGGAAAAGAGCTAACCGCAGAGGAAATTTCAGCAGAAATCCTCATGAGTCTGAAAGGAGATGTTGCTCGGAAATATAAAGATATACCAACTACGTCCGCAGTCATCACTGTGCCAGCATATTTTTCTGTTTTACAAAAGGAAGCGACAAAACGCGCCGGGAATCTTGCTGGATTTAAACACGTGATTTTACTCCAAGAACCTATAGCCGCCGCCATCGCATACGGATTCATGAATTCAAAAAGCGAAAACTGGCTGGTGTATGACCTCGGAGGTGGAACCTTCGACGTTGCACTGATCTCTTCAAATCAAGGATCCTTATCCGTACTTGGTCACAATGGAGATAATTTTTTGGGAGGGAAAAATTTTGATTTAGAAATTGTGGATAAAATTATAGTACCCCAGATTCTCAAAAAACATAAGATAACCGATTTCAATCGCGGTAATAAAAAATATGGTACTGACTTTGCGAAGCTAAAGGGGTTAGCTGAAAAGGCAAAAATCTATCTCACTCAGGAAGAAGAAACGACCATAGATGTAGATAAAATCAAAGATGACAATGGGGAAGAAATTTACATGAACATTCCATTTACTAGGAAAGAGTATGAATCGCTGATTAAGCCGTCTATAGATAAAACAATCGATCTGAGTAAAGAAACTATTAAGGAGGCGGGAGTAAAACCAACTTCTATATCTAAAATAATACTTGTTGGCGGCCCCACAGTTACTCCTTATATTCAACAACGTCTTGGGGCCAGTTTGAATATTGAGGTAGATGCTTCATCTGATCCGCTCACGGTTGTCGCGCGAGGAGCGTGTATCTTTGGAATCAGTCAAAAAATCCCAGATGAGTTACTTGAAAAAGAAACGAAACACTCTGACGCTAAAAAACTGCGCCTGATTTTTGAGGGCTTAACCTCGGAAACAGAGCAGACCATTGCTGGAATTTTTGAAAACCTAAAGAATTCTGATGAGGAATTTTATGTACAGATTCAAGGAGAGGGAGGATTTTTTAGTGGCACGAAGCAGAGAGTAAAAAATGGCAAATTCAGCGAAACGGTTACTCTTGAAAAAAATAAAGAGAATTTATTCTGGATATACCTCTTTAATAAAGAAGGAACTCCTATTCCAACAAACCCTGAGTCATTCTCTATAACTCACGGCTTATCGTTTTCGTCTGGCGCTCCGATACCTCACTCTGTAGGAGTTGCGGTTGCTATGAGGGCTTATGCTGGCGGAAAAACAACCTCGTTGATTGAAAAACTAGATATTTTCTTTGAAAAGAACAGCGTCTTGCCTTTAAAAGCGACAAAATCTTACAAAACAATACGAAAACTTACAAAAGGTGAAAAAGAGAATGCTTTGCCGATCAAGGTCTATGAGGGCGAATCGTCGACGCCAGACCAAAACGAGTTTATTTGTGATCTAAAATTAACCGGTGAAAGTATCCCTTACGATCTCCCCGAAGGAACCGAGGTGGAGGTTACTATTGATATGGATGAATCTAACGGAGTAAAAATAGAAACCTTTATTCCGTCAATTGACCTTAACTTCACTGGTGTGCGATCAACAACACATACGCAGACTTTAAGCATAGAGGCGATGCAAGTACAGTTTAAAACTCAATCGGATCGGGCTACTAAATTAGAAAAAACCTGCAATGCTGAAGAAAAGACAAAACTCTCAAATCTCGTTAACTCGGTAAATACGAGTTTGGAAGCCGGAAAGATGGATGAGGAAGAAAAAAGAAAAGCCGACAAGGAGCTTAGAGAGCTAAAAAATAAACTTGATCAGCTTGAGCGAGTAAAGGAATTTCCGCAACTCAAAATTGAGTTCAACGAACTCACGACCTCAACAGTCCAAATAATTAGTGAGTATGGCGACCAAAAACAGCGCGAAATTCATAATGACCAACTGAATATTTTAAAAGCAGAAGGATATAAGGCAATAGAGAATGAGGACAAAATCTTATTATCTCGGATAAATGAACAGCTTAACGAGCTTAGGCAAAAAATAATTTTTTCTAATCCAGCAACTTGGCTTTATCAATTCAACAAACTAGCCCGAGAAGACCATCAGTGGATTAGTGAAAAAGAAGCACAATATTTTTTGCAAAAAGGACAAAGAGCTATTGAGCTTGGAGATATGGATGAGGTGCAAAGATGTGTCAGGAGTCTCTGGTTACTTTTGCCAGTAAGCGAACAGAGTAAGGTTCAAAACAGTATGTCCGGCATTACTAATTAACATGTCAAATTCTCTCAAGAACAATGGTTATCATGTGCTGGGGCTTGATACTTCCGCCTCGCAAAAAGACATTGTTAAAAGAGCTAATAGTCTAACGAAATTTATTCAAATTGATGATGTTCCGCAGTATGATTTAGATCTTGGAATTTTTGATAATTTCAGAACCGAAGACAGTGTAAAGGAGGCGGTGCAAAAACTCACTTCTCCTAAAAAGCAAATTCGGGATTATTTTTTTTGGTTTAATATCGCGGATAGTGTTGATGAGCAGGCCCTAGGAATTCTAAGAAAAAAGGATCTTGAAGGAGCAATTAAGGTCTGGGAATATCATTCTCAAGATGACTCTACAAAGACTCTGTTTTATAAAAAGAATTTAGCAGTTTTGTATTGCATACTTTTGTTTAAAGAGAACAACGTTCATTATCTCAATTCGTCACTCAAAATCTGGAATGCAATTGTTAACTCGGCAAAATTTTGGGATGCCTTTTCTAAGATATATAAACTCAATGATGAGTTGAATGTTGACCAGGAGGTCATCGACGAATTCAGAAGACAAGTGAATGGGTACATCTCCGATATTTACACGGAACTTTCTGGAATTCATAAGAATAAAGAATTTATTGCCGCTTTCTCCAGGATCTTCGGATTGCAAGGTCAGAAAGTGGAGAAGGAGGTCTTGAATCCGATTTATAAAACTATAAATGAAACGATTGAAAAATTGGGGCAGATAAAAATATCTGAGGGCGGTAGTATGGATGTTGTCGTAAAAGAAAAAATAAAGGAACTGATTTCAACAGCACAACTTGAATTTAATAAAATTATAGATTTAGAGCTTTATGATAGTACACAGGTGCAGATAATCAGAGACCACTTTGCTGAAAGCATGAGATCAGTAGTAATAGACATACACAATAAACTAAATGATTATGCGCTGGCCAAAAGACTGATAGAGGTCGCCATTGAATTTTGCGGTACTCCAGGTGAAAAGGGAAAACTAACTGATGAGAGGGGGTTGATACAAAAACACTTAGATAACGAAAATAATAGTATTTTTACATTTAAGGTAAAAGGTTTCTTTACCAAACCCCAAGCAACTTTTACAAGCCAGTACGTAGAGTATAAGGGTGAAAAGATTTTTTATAAAGACGCGATAGGTGTCGCTTGGACTTCAACAAGAAAATCAACAAATGGCATACCTACAAGTGAGTCGTATGAGTTCAGAATCAAGTCTCAAGAAAAGCTCATTGATATTTCTTTCTCAGTTTCAATTAGGGGGAGTGAGGAGGATGAAAAAAATTATGGTAGGATGGTTGGAATTTCTCGCGGGATCATTCAACCCATTATCGTCAAAAAACTTGTCGCTGATATCTTTGATAAAGGTCTCGCTGTAAACATAGGAACCATACATATAGATAACAAAGGGTACTGGCGTGATAAGTTTTTTAGCAGATCGGAGCATATTCTTTGGCCTGATGTGAAGTACAGAGCCAAATTACATACGGGTTCAGCTTATGTGTTTGTGGATAATAAGGGCACAGCAAAGACATTTGCGAGTGTTCCCATGTCCTCAATCAATGCTGTTCTTATTCCCGAATTACTCGATGCTTGTCTATTAGTACACAGCCAACATGTTAAACGATAAACACATAAAAGTAGACTTGGGATTTTTGGATAAGGATTTTAAAGAAAATCCTACTCAAAAGCCTTCGTCGGCAACCACCCCCACGCCCATTTCTACTAAAAGCACTTCTAGTCAAGGTGGTAACCCACTCCTAAATCACAGCGATGACGAATTAAAAAAAGTAGCATCAGCGGCACAGGCGGATATACCTCGACTTCGTAAGAAAAAAGCTCTAAAGATGTTTTTGTGGGGAATAGGTATTCTTATCTTTCTGGCAATTATCGCCTCGGCTTCGGGAGATAATACTTCAGCTCCTGCTCAAAATTACGTAACACCATCAACCGTTACTCCAAATTACGTAACACCACTGACTAATACTAGTGATGGTTCAGTTCAGGTTGGGCACTACATGTGTTCATCGTATGCCGCGTCTCAGGCAGATAGCATGGCACCGAGCGCCTTAGAAAAAAGTCAGGTAGACAACGAAGAAATAGAGGTACAGAATGAGACTACCGCGCGAAAAGCAGAGAAAGCGTCCTTAAGTAGCGAGTCTGTTGATCAAACAGATCAAGCGGCGATTGATAGCTATAATGCAAAAGTTGATGCCTTTAATAATAGTTATCAGGCCTATAGTGATAGATATGACACATATGAACGAGACCTGGCTTCCTACAATCAAAAAGTCGACGCTTACAATAACTATTTAAGTGCTAATTGCACGCCAAACTAATATGGGCATTGTTACAAAACCAATTTTATATCCCGGATTTAAAATAAAAAATGACGTTACTGTCGTTGCGCGCATCGAAAAGATCTATTTTACAGAGATCTACTCGCTATCAAATGGTAAGGTTTTCTACCTATTTCTTTCGGTAAAACCAAACGAGGTGGTTGATCAAAAAGATAAACTAGAATTAGTAAAGATATCCAGCAACGGTAGCGATTATATTGGGGCGATTGTTGATACTCATACCCAAGGACAACTCATGAAAATAGTTGATGAGCTAACCAATCTCCGTGGTTTTGATTGCATTGCCGGAATGGACAAATTGAAGCAGACATTAATTGCAGAAGTAATAAACCCACTGAAAGATCCCGAAAGATTCAAAAAATTCAAAGTATCTATTCCTAACGGAATAATTTTATATGGCCCGCCCGGATGTGGAAAAACTTTTATCGTCAGGAAACTTGCCGAAGAGCTCGGATACAATTTTATTGAGGTAAAACATTCAGACCTTGCTACACCCTTTATTCATGGATCGGTTGGAAATATAGGCAAGGTTTTTGCTAAAGCGCAAGATAGTGCTCCTGCAATATTATTTTTTGATGAAATTAGCGGATTAGTGCCCAATAGGCAAAATCTTCAAGGAGAAGGTTCTCATAAAGAGGAAGAAGTTAATGAATTTCTAATTCAGCTGAATGATGCGGCCGATAATAAAATTCTTGTTGTCGGAGCCACCAACTTTATTGAACGACTTGATCCAGCAATTCTCCGTCCGGGCAGGATGGACAAAAAAATATACGTATCGCCGCCAGATTTTGAAGCTCGCAGAGAACTCTTTAAGCTGGGTCTATCTGGTCGCCCTTATGATAAAAATATAGACTTTGACGGATTGGCAAACAAGACGGAGGGTTTTAGTTGCGCCGATATCATTGAAGGTATTGTTGAAGGTTCAGCAAGAATTGCTGCGAACTTGAATGACGTAGCTATAAATCAGGAATTATTGGAGAAGGAAATAAAAAACGTAAAGCCTGTGGTGGAGGAGAAGGGGAAAATGGGTTTTTGATTATAAATGTTAAAAATCATAAATAAAGATAAAGTTTCAACGAAAGAGGCTTTGGCATTGAAAAATGCGCTTGAGAAACGGGGCATCCGTGTGTATAAAGAATTAGATGATGGGTACAAAACTATAGATCTAGCAATTCCTAAAGCAAAATTAAATATTGAAGTCGATGGAATTCACCATCTTACAAACCCCAGCCAGATCGTCGCTGATTTGAGCCGAGGTTATTACTCGCACAAAAATGGTTATGACACCATGCATATTCCTAATGAAATGGTGCGCACTCATTTAGAAGAAATTTCTGAAGCTCTAGCAGAAGCATCAAGGATAAGGGAGAAAACAATATACGTTCATCTGGGTTAGGTTGTCCAATTAACATCGCGTTATTCGTGCAAAACGCGTGTTTACCGTGCGTTTCTATTGTTTCCGACCAAGGACTCATAGAGATAGTAATGATTAGGACAACACAAAGGTAAAGAAATTCTGAAGAAAATATGAAATATTTATGAATTTTTTCTAAAGACTTTGACTTGTTACCCTTTAAACTCATCAAGTCTCTTTTCGGCATACCAACGAAGTGTCGGTAAATCACCACTCTCAATCGCTTTGTATAGCGCCTCATGTATTCTAATTCCGATAAAGTCTTTACATCGCTGTTTTACATAGGAAAAGTCAGGATGTAGTTTCAGAAAATAGTGGTACTGATCCAGTGAAATACCTGCTAATTCGCAGGATGTTTTAATGCTATAGCCCATTTTGAAGCCCGCAATAAGAAGCAGAAGTTTTCCATCTCTCATCCACCACGCATTGGCCGATCTTCTTAGTATAAATTCAGGTAAATACACATCGTCAAGCCTGAGGGTGTTTGTTGAGGTCATATTTTAATTATATAAAGAAATTCTTATCTTAATGATTTGTTAGGTAGTATTATTAGTAGGCCCACTTAGATGACAGGAAGATGGTTTATGGCGCAATAGGTGGTCAAGATGTCTATCGAATCGCAGACATGTTCTAAGACGGTGATAGAATGCCAATGATAATTATCTCAGAAATTAAATGCCAAATACACTATTTCCAAAAGAATTCATATCTGGAAGCGTCGAAACCCAAGAACAACTTGATGCGATATTAGCGCGTTATCCAAATTACTCTCCGTCTTTAGTTGCAATTGGATTTCATCGGGCAGATATCCGTAATTGGTATGACCAAAACTGGCAAAATCTATACAAATATCTTGATAAAGATTTTATCAGTAAATTTAGGTCAAAAGCCGAGCACGCATCCAGAATGTGGGAATTTCATATCGCTTACGTGTTACTCGATCGTGGTTTGAAGGTCCAAGAGAAGATCTGGAACATAGGACCAGATTTCTGCGTTATGGACGATAATGGTAAAAAAGTTTGGATCGAAGCTGTATCCTGTACTCCTGGAGAAACGGACCCCGTACCACCTAGACCAAATCTTAAATCGGGAGAAATTTACCAAGGCGGTGGAAATATAGAAGACTTGCATCGCCCTCGAGTTTTAAGGCTTCTAAATGCGATTGCTACTAAATATGAGAAATACAAACAATATCTCACTAATTCCAAAAGCGGTGTTTCTAATGATGATGGCTTTATAATTGCAGTGAGCGGGGCAGATATTGAATTTGCTACTTACTCAAACATGTTACTCAAGAGAGCTGTGTTTGGTGTTGGCCCAGACGTTTTCTACAAAGATCCCGTTACGGATAAACTGGTTGGTCCGTTTTATACCCCAACACCAAATGTTTCTAAGAAAACAAAAGAAGGCACTGAAGTTATGCCAGCCAACTTTATGGAGATGGATGAATTCTCAAATATTGGCGCGGTAATTTACTGCGGCCACCACGCTTTTGATTGTGAGATAAATGGTCATAAAATTGGTGATGATTTCTTATTCGCATATCATGCAAAAGCGTCCAATCCGATCAATGAAAACCTGTTTAAATTCGGTCGAGCCATTAGGAAGGATATTCAAAACAGCTCAGTAAGTGAAAAACCGCAAAATTAATGTATGTTAATAAAAGAATGCAAAATGCCAGATATAGGTGATTTAAAACACTCAGTAGTGGGTCATTTCCTCCTAACTTCTCTTACAGGTTTCGATAAAAAACATGAAAAGAAAACTATGGCCTGCCTTTCTGTAATATCAAGATTGGTTGATAAGGCTAAATACGAATATTTGATTGCGCGAGAAACTGTAATAGAAGAAGAACAAGAGAACAAACTAACTTATGAGGAAATAATGAAAAGAGACAGTGGTCAGTATATGTATACGTGCCCAATAATTAATCATTTAGAAAACTGTATAAATGCGTTATCAAGAATCTTTAAGTTGTTGAAATTATTGCCAAAAGAATATAACTTTACTCATCAGAAAAGGATTGTGGACATTAGAAACGCTATTGAGCATATGGACGAGCGTATCACCAGCTCCAAGCAAGGGTCGCTTTCATTGAACATCTCTGAAGATGCGCTGTCGGTTGAAATTACAGGAGAAATCATTAAGCTTGAGGATATTGCCAATCAAATTAGGGTTATATATCAAGAGGTGCGGGATTTTATATATAAAAATGACCAGGCTAACTAAAAATTCTCATCAACATTTTTCACAAGAGACGATAAATGCTCTTGTTGAGTTAAGTAATACTTTGCGCAGAATTCATAGGCGGCTCATCAGGGAAGGGAGGGTAGTGACTAGGGGAGGCAAGGTTATTTTTCTTGAACAGGATAAGCAACGTGTAAAACGACGAATATGATTGTAAACAAATTTTTTAAGATATTTGCCAAAAATATGTTAATCATCTATATAAAAGACGTCAAAGGACCGAGCTTCACTTTTTTAAAATGGGCAAAGGCAGATTACAAGCAGGGCGTAGAACTAGAAGTCGAGGGCGCGAGAGTAATATTTCATTTTGAACCCGGACCACTTGTCGACCACGCAGAATTTTCTACAAATAGGATCGACTTTGCGATGAATTGCAATATGATGGTTGTCATTGATAGACCTGAGCAATTTTTAATTGATGGTTTAAACAACAAAACAAAAGAATCTGAGAAGCAGGTAGCCGATAAAATTTATTCAATCTACGAAAAAACCGTTAAAGAACTCGTACTACAAGGTCGATGGTATTTAAAATTACCAAGTATTCTTGATTTTATTCTCACAGGATTTGATGAGTTATTTTATTCAGGGTCTCCTTTGTCATTTGCATCTGTCTCTTGGAAGCAGGGTGGGGGACAGCTTAAGATCTTTAAACTATCTTCTAAGCCACCTGAAAAAGGTGTCAACCCAATCTTTGCAGAAGATAATTTACTAACGATTGAAAAGTGGAAAGACTTCGGAAGATATTTGTTAAAGAAGAAAGAAATCAGTCCTAATATAACAGAGTTAATTAGAATCAGGTCAAAACTTGTGTGGAGGGAGAAACGTATACCCACCATTGAGACGGTAGCTCTAATGGAAGTGGTTATCCGTACTAAGGTTTCAGCGGTTTTAAGTATGCAGGGTGTAAGTAACAAAAAATTAAAAGATGTGAATGACGAAGCTGGCTTTTCTATATTGTTGAATATGTTGTTACCATTAATTCTAAAAAAGGAAGAAGTTGTTAAGTATAAAGATACGCTTGATAGCTTAGATGCTTTGCGTAAGATAAGAAACAACATAATGCATCAAAATATTTCTGAGGACGTCATTGATTTAGAGATGGTAAAGAAAGGAGTTGATGCCGCTATAGAAATGACCATACTTTTAGAAAGCAAATAGAAACACAAATCGCAACCCCTTTTACATTTGGCATATTTGTTGAGAGGAGTATGTTATTGTTTTAAGGCAAGTCGACGAAAACGGTTACGGTGGTGGACCAGGTGGCCAGCAATCTTTCCAAGTCAGTATTTTTCGGTGCGTTTGTAACAATTAATTCTATATGAAAAAAGTAGTTTTACACGCACAATCAAAGAAGCTAAGCGAACAGGCCTATCAGTATGCTGTAGTGGAAATTAGATGCCAGTGTCTTTTTGCTATGGAAACGTTTAAAAATATCACTAAAAAAGGCGAGGGTGAGAAAATAATGACCTTCTCGTCGATTCACTCCTTTTTGACACACTGTGCAAATATTTCAAAGATACTTTGGTCGCGACCAAATCCTAAGTACCCAGGAGTAACATTTAAAGAGGTAATAGGTGAGAACGTTTCGGACAGATTGCGAATAGGGGGATCTTCTCCAATAAAGGACATGGAGCACAGAGATGGCCTTGATCATTATGACGAAAGAATAGTTAGGTGGGTAAAAGACGCTCTTAGTAGAAATGGTAAAAAAGAAATTCCGATAGTCGATCTAACTATAGGTGAAAAACATTTCAGCGACGCTTTATATCTTCGTCACTATGATCCTGAAGCGGGTCTCTTTACCTTTATTGGTAAAGAACTTAATCTGAAAGTCCTTTATGATGAAGTGGTTCGAATCAATGGTATAGTTCGTGGTCCTACAATTAGTATTAACGGTTTAAAATAGTTTGAATACTGTTCCAAATTCGACTAAGAGTTAAATAAGTCTGTACTTTGTTGCCAGAATTCATTTATTTTGTCTGTGCTGGCACTCCACTGACAATTGCTTTGTGAAAAGTTGACGATATCGAGTATTTTTTCATTAGTGTAACTATTTTTTATCCACCTTTCCCACGATGCGTTGCAATTGTGAGGTATTATGTCGCTACTAACACCACTACTGGGGCTACCCTCGTTATAATAGCCCCCACTGTAAATACAGGTATTTAATTTTTTACTGTATCCATATTGAGGTTCAAAAACATTTTCAATCCCATACATCTGTTGATTTGCCTTATATGCTTGTTCTCCCACATCAAGACACTTGGATTGTTCATTTAAAACAAATTGTTTCTCGTTTACTTTGGGCAGATATATAACAAAGTAATAGCCCACAGAAATACTAATGATCAATAGACATATAATTGCAGAACTATAGAATAATATATTTTTCATATAGCTGTAGTGTGGTTCCCGATTGATATCCCTATCTACAAAACATATAGATTTACCGTTTCTCTACCCCTGCTCATTATCTGCTTATTGATATATCGTAGCACAAAAACCATCGGTTTGATTAGTGATTTGTGAATCAACTATTAGTGTTACGATAGTATTTTTATCCTATTTCTCACAAGGTATCCGCTTAATTTTGAATTCCTTCCCTTCGCATCATCTCTTTCAAAAAACAAAGCTGGGCATACGTAGATTCAACTAAATGCTTGTCAAAAAGTAGGGGACTATTATTATGATGGTCTGGACCCCATTCGAGAATCAGGTGTTGAAAAGCGACATTTCGCGCGTCAACAGAACTGTATTCTCTCAGTCCTAACCTCTCAAATTCAGCTCTAAATTCAGGGTATGCTTCTTTGATTGGTTGGAACCATTCGTTAGCTGTTATAAAGACTTTCCCATCCTTTATGTAGAAGTTTTGGCCCAGTGCCGAGAATATCTCGCGTTTTCGCTGAAGATTGCCCATAACAAACTCCTTTCGAGCAAAGCAGGCGAAACTGAATACTTGATCGGTAAGGTCCAACCACTTTGAGGCACGTCCCTCGGTTTCTCGGAGTTTCGCTTGTAATCGGGCGATTTTGTCTTTGAGGATGTCGCGCTCTTTAACAAAGCCCTCGTCATCGATAAGATCGCGATAGCGCATCTTGGTGAGGTTATCGAGTTCAGTTTGAGATTCAACAACGGTCTTGTGCTGCATATCGTAAATCTTGGTACGATCCTCGATTTCTTTATCATTATTGCGGTTCAGGGCCTCGATAGCCCACGTTTGAAACTCTGGGAGTATGGTGTACTCCTCAAGAAGCATCTCGATCTGCTGTTCGAGGTCGGTGAGGTTGATAGGGTTTCGCTTTTTACAATTAGCACCTTTTTTGTTTCCGCCACAATGGTAATAAACATAATTTTTCATCAAGCCGGAACCCTTATTCATTTTTGCACGTTCGGTAGCGGTGTACATTGAACCACACAGACCACAACGAATGAGTCCGGTGAAAGCAAACTCATGTGTCTTGGCTCGCGGCTTTCCGGTCCTATCGAAAATAGCCCCTTGATGAATTGTAATTTTTCTCCAGCTTTCATTTATGGTAATAGTAATATTCCACTAATCTACTCCTTTTTAGCCATTTTTCCAATACAGTGAACCTAAGTGTGGGGTAGAGTTGACAGAACCTGAAATACGTTGACAAATAGGCTCTATTGTGATATACTTGTACTAGTAAATGAACCTTGATAGATACTTGCGTGGTCATAGCGAAAAGCGGCTTAAGGATAGGCCTCTCCTCGCTATGACCATACCGGCCCATAGTGCCTCCTCGGCATAGAGGGAAATCAAATAAGAAAGGATGACACCATGACACAGATCATGACTGCAGCCGAAATGACCGACGGCCAAATCGAAAACGCCGTCAACAAACTCCGCGACGCGATGCGCAAGCATCGTTCCGAGATCACCTCGGACGTCGCTCAACAGGTTCTCGGAGTCGAGAACCTCGGAATGATGATGTTCACGCCCTTCCGCGAACGCGCTGAAGCGGTCTCGAACCTCATCGTCCGCACCGCCAAAGTGAATCGCAGTCGCTCTCAGCAAGAGGCGATCGAAGCCACTGGCCGCGCGCAATACACCGACCGCAAGGTTGTGGATGCGATGCCGAAAGGTGAAGGCGATGAAGTCGAGGTCGTGTTCTTCAAACCCGACCTCTCGGAGCGCAACGGTTTCATCTCCGATGACGACCTCGAAAAGGAGTTCGAACTGCGTGGCTTCAAGCCCGCTGACCCGATCTCCGTCGCCGCCGTGAATGAAGCCGATCCCGCCTTCGCCGATGAGAAGCCCCACGGCACTCATTGGAAAGATGCCAAAGGCAACTGGTGCTGCGCCACGTTCTACCGTTGGGACGACGAGCGCGGGGTGGTCGTCAATCGCGACGACGACGGCTGGGACGGCCGCTGGTGGTTCGCCGGTGTTCGCAAGTAGTTCTCAACACTAAGTCGCTTTGGACTCCGGTCCTTAGAAACTTAGTCCTTAGCCCTGCATTCAATTAATTTTGGATGTGGGGCTAATTTTTTTATATAAAACCAGTTATACTTATGTCGGCAGTAGGTGAATATGCGGGCGGTTACGGCTTCCCGCTACCGAAACCAGTATCCATGCATCGAGAGTATCCACGGTCACGGCTTTGGATAGAGTGGTGCATGCAGACACTTCAAAAAAAATGAAGCTACTTGGTATGGAGTTTTAAGGCATTACGATGCCGGATTCGATACAGCCTTGAGAGTATTCGAGGGGCAGTGGAACAGACGAGACTCCATACAATGCTACGCCACGTTCAACCGTTGGAACGACAAGCGCAAGGTGAACGTCAATCGCAACGACAACGACTGGAACGACAACTGGTGGTTCGCCGGTGTTCGCAACTCACTTCATTTCTCTCCCTACTTCTTGGGAGAGTTTTGTTTTGTAAGTTGACCATTCCATCCACCGAGCATCTTTCCGACTTCATCAAGCATCACAGAGAGGGTTATATATTTCTTGTCATCAAAAGATTTTGTTTCCCAGAGAATCATTAAAAGTACACGTAAGGTGTCCGCTTTCTTGATTGCTAATCGGACATACGGATGTTTTTCCTCACGCGATAAGAAACTTGCGGCAGAGATTGCTTCTATAACTTCGACAAATAAAGTATCAATACGTTGGCCGAGAGAGTGTCTGTGTATCTTCGGGATATCTTGATAAAATCTGTACCACGTCAGATAAGCACCCTTGACCTTATTTAAAACGGGTAAAATCTTTCCTGGCTGGCTGGCTGGCTGGCTGGCTGGCTGGCTGGCTGGCTGGCTGGCTGGCTGGCTGGCTGGCTGGCGCTATCTTTATGCCCAAAATTATTTTCCAACATACCTGTGAATGAGAGTGTAGGGTAACGCCCTAAAGTTACCCGTTAATACGGGAAATTAACGGGAAGGCCTTTTTGTGAGAGATAGTGAGTGAGACTGTGGGGTAGCACCGTTTAAAAACGGTGAAAAAACGGTGGTTACCCACCATTTAAAATGGTCGGAAAATGGCTGACACCTGCAAATGCAGGTAAAATGCAGGAGTAGAATTATTTATTCGATATAGTGAGCTCGGGTGTAGGGTAACAATTTTTGAAGCTCGGAATATAAATTGTTGCATCGTCGATACGTTCGAATATTTTGTGAACCTGCGCGACCACGCGACCCTCTAGTAATTTAAAACGATTCTTTGTCGGTGCAATAAAAAAGAGTCGCCTTGTGTGCGACTCTTAACGTGGACGGGGAAGGTTTCGAACCTCCAACTGCGCGTGACATTTTTTCCAAAGAGTGCGCCGCTTTCCATTAAGCTACCCGCCCATCTTTATGCTACTTCGTTTTTGGATAAACACAAGAAGAAAAATTTAAAGCCCGGAAGAGTTCTGTGTATCAAAAGTCCTCGCTTCGTTCCAGATTATGGCGGAAATGTCGCTGATGATTTTCTGCAGGGCAGGGAAACTTTGGCCTTTGGTCATGACGCAGATGAAATAGGGGTCGTGAGGATAATAGACGATACCGCAATCGTGAAGCTCGTGGCTCAAGGGTGTGCCTGTCGTGGTAGTGAAAGTGCGCTCGCCAAATTTGTGGGCGACAGTGGTGCTGGCTGGTACGCCGGAAACTAGGCCTCCCGTAAAATTCGTTTCGCTCAAAAGCTGAAGAGTTTGGTTGGAAAGGCTGTGTGATAGAAGGGTAGAGTTGTAGAGGACACGGAAAACGCGTGAAAAAAGGGCTGGTGACATAAAATCAATGGCGGCGCCAGTGGAATCTGGCAGTTGGAGTTCGTCGTAAATGCGCGCCAAGGAAGATGTTCCTATCTCAGAGTCAAGCCACACCGCGGCGTTGTCGTCGGACTCTTTTATCATGGCCGAAAGAAGGTCGTTATTATTGTAGACTTGGCCGGGTAGAAGTGGTTGTGTTGGAGGGTAAAAATCCTGTTTTGTGTCAAAGGTTGGGGTGTTGGTAGGAACTCGCACTTGCGTTGTTAAGAGTGCTGGGTTTGATTCGGCTTTGAGTAAGATGGCAATAAGCGTGACAATTTTAAGCATGCTTGCCGGAGAATATTGGTCATTCTCATTAACGCCGGTCCAGAGGCCGGAATTAAGGTCGCGGAAATAAACGGAAATGTCGGAGGCGTTTCCGGTGTTCTCGTTTGTTTGTATGTATTTTTTTAGCTTAGCGGTAAGAGTTGCGTACTGCGGATCATTTTCTTGAGGCGAAACATCGGAAAGGAGGAGGGGATTAATAAACGTATAGTGTAGGGGATTTTCCCTAATACTCTGGACTGTTGGTTGGGGGGTGGGCCGCAAGAACCAGCCGAGAATGAATCCTGCTCCCAAGGCCAGGAAACAGCTAATTCCAAGAAAAACGCGTTTATTATTCACCTCATTATTATAGGTAAAATAGTTTATGTGGCAACTATGGTAAAATAGCACCGTGGCCAGTCGCTTGCAAAAAATCAGTTTGTTCCTGGGGCGTATCGTTGCCGGCCTTTATTTCGTGAATTTTGGCTTGGCGGCATTGTGGACGTCGCATTGGTCGCCCGCCGGTTTTGTTACAGGAGCGCACACTTTTGCTGGTTTTTATCATACTGTTGCCGCTTCGTCGTTACTGGCTGTTGTTGCGCCTGTCATTGAATTCGGCTGTATTGTTCTGGGGGCCTGTCTTATTCTCGGGCTCTTTGCCCGCATTGCTGCTGTAGTCGGTATGGCTTTCGCTCTTTTTTTGTATTTTCCAACACTGGCTTTTCCGTACGTGTGTGTGGCTGGCGTCTGCACAAGTTTTATAGTGAACGAATATCTTTTAGTAGCAGGCTTACTTTTCATGCTCGTCGCTTTCGGCGCCGGAGAGGTTTTTAGTATTAGTCGCCTGTTCCGTTTTTCGCAGTATTGATTTAAAGGCAATATCATTCTTGTCAAAAATCCCAGTTTTATTAAAACCTTGGCCGTGTGGTATAAACATAAGTTATGAGTAAGATTCGCGGCACAGTATATATAAGTATTTTGGCCATTATTTTACTGACGGGTGCTTTTTTCTATGGTTGGAATCACCGTGCGGTTTCGAGCGCTACATCCACCGGCATTTCAACATCAACACCCGCGACGGGGGGATCACTTACCGCGACCTCGTCGCCCGTGGTTGATTTGGGTTCAGTTTCAGATGCGCTAAGTATCGCTGACATTATTGCTTTAACCAACAGTGAACGTTCATCGGTCGCAGATTTACCACCACTTACGGAAAATACCGACCTGGATGTCGCCGCTGCTGCCAAGCTTAAAGACATGTTTGCGGAGCAGTATTTTGCACACGTTTCACCGAATGGCACTGGTCCGGGCGATTTGGCTGGCCTTGCTGGGTATGATTACGTTGTGGAAGGGGAGAATTTAGCCGAGGGCAACTTCAAGAATGGTCAGGATCTTCTGGATGCTTGGATGGCCAGCCCAGGCCATCGCGCCAATATTTTAAATACGCGCTACTTGGATATTGGTGTGGCTGTCGGTCGTGGCCTCTATGATGGTCAAGAGGTTTGGATGGCTGTACAGGAATTTGGTAAGCCGCTCTCTTCCTGCCCATCCGTGGATACGGGCTTACACGATGCTATTGTGAGCAACCAAACGAAAGTAGCCCAGCTTGGCAGTGATCTGGACGCCATTAAAAAAGCTCTCTATGCGGTGGCAACTGGCACGCCGAGCAAAAATGCCGCTTATAATCAAATCGCCGATCACTATAATGATAATGTCACGCTTTATAACGGTGTTGTTGGCCGTCTTAAGGCCGAAATCGCCAGTTATAACCAGGAAGTAGAAGCATTCAACGCTTGTGTCAATGGCTGAGGTGGGGTATCTTTGGTGGTATGCAAAATAAAACCGTTATTGTCTTTATCGTTGCCCTTATCATTGTTGTTGGTGCAGTTGTGGTTTTTACGAGTCTCAATAGCGCACCGGCAGGCGGTCCCGATTACACTGCTTTCGCCCAGTGTTTAACCAAGAGCGGAGCAAAATTCTACGGCGCTTTCTGGTGTCCGCATTGCGCCGCCGAGAAACAGCTCTTTGGTTCAGCCGTCCACGCTTTGCCGTATGTTGAATGTTCCACTCCTGATGCGAATAGTCAAACGCAAGTGTGCATTAGTGAGGGTATCCAGGAATATCCCACCTGGATTTTTGCCGATGGCACGCGGCAAACAGGCACACTTTCCCTACAGCAACTTTCCGATAAAACGGGCTGTCCACTACCGGCCGCCGCCAGCTCAACGCCCGAGGTTGGTATTGGTGAAACCAGTTCCGCTACTTCCACACTCTAAAAATGTCATCCATTTCTTTCATCACCGCATTGCTTTCGTTTGGCACACTCGTTGCCGATGTGGCTTTAGCGCTTGGCGTTATTTGGTTTATTATTGATCGGAATTCCCTTCGGCCTCTTCTGCATTGGGTGGGGAATAATGCATTAGAGCTCGGGCTCATTGCCGCCGCCTTGGCAACGCTTGGCAGTCTTTTCTTTTCCAATGTCGTCGGTTATGCGCCCTGCGAGCTGTGTTGGTGGCAACGCATTTTTCTCTATCCGCAGGTGGTGCTTTTTGCTGTAGCGTTGGTATACCGCATTAAAAACAAACCGCTTGGGCCCACATTTTCCGTTAGTGGCGTCTTGTCGCTTTTAAGTTTGGGTATTGGTCTCTTTCAATACTATGGCGCCACCTGGAACCCTTCGGCCTTGGCTGGTTGTGCTGCCACCGGCGTCTCTTGCGCCAAAACCTACTTCACTGAGTTTGGTTTTGTGACTATGCCGGTTATGGCGGTGACAATCGCTCTTCTATTGCTGGCCATTGTGGCCTCGCGTCGCTACGCGCATTCCTAAACCGTGCTAACTTCGCTCATCCTCACCTTCGGCTATGCGGGTATCTTCATCGCCGTGTTTGCGGAGTCGGGTTTTTTTCTTGGATTTTTTCTGCCGGGCGATTCGCTGCTTTTTACGTTGGGTCTTTTGGCAACTGTCGGCCAGCTCAACATTTTTGCTTTGGTGTCCATCGCTGTTGTTGCCGCCATTCTCGGCGATTCCTTTGGCTATTGGACGGGCGCGTATTTTGGGCGGTATATTCTTGAACGCCACAGCGGTCGCTTTCTGAAACGCGAATATTTGGAAGACACTGAGCGGTTTTTTGCCAAATATGGCCGCATGTCCATATTTCTAGCTCGCTTCGTGCCTATTGTGCGCACGTTTACGCCAATTTTTGCCGGCATCGGTGAAATGCCCTATGGTATTTTTCTGATATATAACATCATTGGTGGCACGCTGTGGGCGGCGGGCCTTTTACTCATCTCGTATTTCTTGGGCCGAATTCCGTTTGTCCAAACCTACGCCTCCGGCATCATTTTGGCCATTGTAATCGTATCTATATTGCCGGTCATTAGTAGCTTGGCCCGTTCTTACTTGAAAAAAAGAAAAGGCATTATATAATTTTCTTCTATGCAAGAAGAAACAACACAATCACAACAAAAAACATCATTTTTTACGAGCCGATTTTGGCTCGCGGTTAGTATTAATGTTCTTATAACCCTTATTATTTTAGGCATTGTGGCCGGGGTTTTATACGCGTATCGAGCCAAAATAGCCAACTACATCCATCCGGCACTTACGCCACTCGCGGACGCGCAAGCCCACGACCAGGCGGTTATCACTGCTGTGCAAAAAGCCAATCCTGCCGTAGTTTCAATTATCATCACTAAGGAAGTGCCGGTGATGAAAGAGTATGTTCAAAATGAGCAAATTCCCGATCCGTTTGGCATGTTGGGAGGTGGTGGTATGAGTATTCAGGTGCCGCACTATGTACAGCAAGGCACGCAGGAGCAGGAGGTTGGCGGCGGCTCTGGTTTCTTTGTTTCCGCCGATGGTTTTATCGTCACCAACGACCATGTTGTTTCCGACTCCAGCGCCGATTACACCGTCTACACCAACGACGGTCAATCGCATCCTGCCAAAGTTGTCGCCCAGGATTCCACCGACGATATCGCTATTGTAAAAATTGACGGCACTGGTTATCCGTTTCTCACTTTTGATGATTCCAGCCAGCTAGTGCTCGGCCAAAGTGTTATCGCTATTGGTAATGCTCTTGGTGAATTCCGCAATACCGTTTCCACGGGGGTCGTCTCCGGCTTGTCGCGCTCAATAACGGCGGGCGATAGTATTGGCGGCGGCACCGAGGCGCTCAACGAGGTTATCCAAACCGACGCCGCCATCAACCCTGGCAATTCCGGCGGTCCGCTTTTGGATCTTCTCGGCAACGTTATCGGCGTGAATGTCGCTGTGGCGGAAGATTCACAAAGCATCGGTTTCGCTTTGCCCGGCAATATCGTTAAAGAGGCGGTCACTTCTGTGAAGGCCACTGGCTCCATCAGCTTCCCGTATATGGGTGTGCTCTACGTTCCTATCACTCCCGCGCTGGCAAAGAGCAAAAATCTAGCAGTTGATTACGGCGAACTGGTGAGCGTCGGTGGAAATGGCGAGCCAGCCGTGGTCGCCGGTTCTCCTGCGGCAAAAGCCGGTTTAATGGCCGGGGACATTATCCTTAGTTTTGATGGCACCAAGCTCACCAGTGACGTTTCTATGACCGACCTCGTTCGCGCGCATGCTATCGGCGATACTGTTACGCTTGTTATTCTGCATAATAAACAGAAAAAAACCGTCACTCTTGTGCTCGCCAAGAAAACCGCGTCGTAATTATGAAGGTGGATTTTTCAGTCAAACAAAAACCCCGCGATAAACGTGAGGTTTTTGCTGGATTCACTATATGTAGTCTTGCTCCTGTTCTCGACAATGGTAGTATTTTATACTTCCTTAACTTATTTTGCAACTATACAAAACAAAAAACTGACTGAAATTATAGTGGAGGTGGGGGGAATTGCACCCCCGAACCCGTCTGTCGAGAACAGGCTCCAAGAACTACTTAGCACCCCCACATCGGCAAATCTCACAAGAATTTGCCAATAGTGTATTTTAGGCAGGGGTTGTTAAAATTTGGCTGAATTTTTCTTAAATCTTTTATGAAATCGACCATTGCTCATCAGAAAATTAAGTACGTCAATTGGAGCTTGATAAGTTTTGTGCCGCACCTTGCAGCTATGCGGGTGGGGCACTTTTTATTATCCTGTATAATAGGGAGATGAATTTACAAATACTCACCACCGAGGCGGAGGCTGATTATGAATTGCTAGATAGCGGGGAAGGGCAGAAACTAGAGCGTTTTGGCAAAATGGTGCTAGCTCGGCCTGACCCGCAGGCCTTGTGGCCGAAACGTTTGCCGCAAAAAACCTGGGGCAATGCTGATGGTACTTTTGACACGACCGAGCGAAGCTGGAAATTCAAGGGCGGTGCGGAACGGCAGTGGGCCATAGAATTCGCTGATTTAAAATTTGTGATCCGGCCATCGGCCTTTAAGCATGTGGGGATTTTTCCGGAGCAGAAGCCGAATTGGCAATGGATGGGTGAAAAAATAAAGGCGGCTGGGCGCAAAGTTTCAGTTCTGAATCTGTTTGGTTATACGGGCGGTGCCACGCTTACTGCTGCGGCGGCCGGGGCGGAGGTGGCCCACCTAGATGCTTCTAAGGCGGCTATTGGCTGGGCGCGCGAGAACGCTGCTCTTTCTGGCTTAAGCGATAAGCCCGTTCGCTGGATTTTAGATGATGCGCGCATTTTTGTGAAAAGGGAAATAAAGCGCGGCCGGCACTACGACGGCATCATTCTTGACCCGCCAGCTTTCGGCCGTGGCCCAAAAGGGGAGGTATGGAAAATTGAAGATGATTTTCTTGAGCTTTTAGATTTGTGCAAGCAGGCTCTATCGCCGGAGCCACTTTTCTTTTTGGTTAATGGGTATGCTTCAGGCTATTCTGCTTTGGGCTATGCCAACGCACTCTCCTCACTTTTTGACGGCCTATTTGCCACGCTAGAAGCGGGGGAATTAGCACTTGTTGAAACGGCTGATAATGGTCGCCTTTTGCCCGCCGGCATTTTTGCCCGGCTCTCACGATGTAATAAAAAAGTGCTATAATCGTCTTAACTTTATAAGCTAATTACAACCTCTTATGAATCCAACCAACCCCAACTTAACCGACCCGAGAATTCGCGGGCTTATCGGCCTACTCCTTATTTGTGCTTCTCTGGCTTTGATTGCTGTTGCCATTAGTACTTTTGGTGGCTTAGGTAAGGGTCCGGAAAATATCAGCACTATCCCCACCATTGCCGTTACTGGCCAGGGTGATGCCACTGTTGTGCCCAATATCGCTGAATTTTCTTTCACAGTAGACAAAACAGCGGCCACGGTCGCTGACGCGCAGACTGCCGCTTCCACTCTTGCAAACCAGGCTATTGCCGCCGTAAAGCAGGCTGGTGTTGCTGATACTGACATCAAAACTACCAACTACTCCATTAATCCTCACTACACCTATTCAAGTAGTCCTACTATTTGCCCGCTTAATGGTTGCCCGCCCGTCCGTCAGGTTGCTGATGGTTATGAAGTTTCGCAAACCATTGATGTACAAGTTGAAAACACCGCTACTGTCGGCTCGCTCTTGCAGACTATCGGTCAGATGGGCGTTACAAATGTTGGCGGTATCAACTTTACGACAAAAGATAAAAATGCCGGCCAGGATCAAGCTCGGGCCGCCGCTATTGCTGATGCGGAGTCAAAAGCTCAGCTTCTCGCCAGCCAGCTTGGCGTGCGCCTTGGTAAGGTGGTTAATTTTCAAGAATCCGGCAACTATCCCGGGCCTATAATGTACGCCACCGCGAGCGTTGCTAAGGCCGCTGACTCTGTCACACCGAGTATTCCCACTGGCCAAAACACCGTCACGGAGAATGTTACTGTTACCTACGAAATTCGCTAGCGGGGTACCACTTTTAGAAGCTCGCTAATTGACATTTTTGACGAGGGTGGTAGTATGTATCAATCGCCCACGGGGGCGGTTTTTACTAGAAATACGGGCAAAAAAATTACCTAGAAAAAATATGAACCCCTTTACCTATCTTAAAGAAACTCGCACCGAGCTTAAGCATGTTTCCTGGCTTTCCCGTCGCCAGACGCTTATTTATACGCTTATCGTTGTTGCTATTTCCCTCGGCGTAGCTATCTATTCCGGCGCTCTTGATTACGTTTTCTCCCAAGGCCTCAAGTTCTTAATCAGCCACTTTTAATTTAATCTTTTTCTAATCTCTTTTTATGTCAAAGCAAACTATCGGCGAAGGACGAAATTGGTATGTCATCCACACCTACGCGGGCTATGAAAATGCCGTGGCTCGCAACCTGAAACAGCGTATTGAATCCTTAAACATGCAGGACAAAATTTTTAACGTTATTGTGCCGACCGAGAAAAAAATCAAGGTAAAAAGCGGCAAGCGCGTTGAGGAAGAGGAAAAAATCTACCCCGGCTACATTATGGTGGAAATGGTCGTAACCGACGATAGCTGGTACGTGGTCCGCAACACGCCGCGCGTTACTGGTTTCGTCGGTTCCGGTGTCTATCCTGTACCCATTCCAAAGAGCGATGTTGATTCTCTTTTTGGCCGCATGAATGCCGATACTCCTAAGCACGCCATTAACGTGGAGGTTGATGACCATATCAGCATCGTTGACGGTCCGTTTAAGGAGTTGGAAGGCCGTGTCAGTGAAGTTGATGAGCAACGCGGCAAGGTTAAGGTGCTCGTGAATATGTTTGGTCGCGAAACACCGGTAGAATTAGACTTCTTGCAGATTAAGAAAATGTAAGGTATTGTACCCACCTCATCGCTATTTAATCTTTATGGCTAAAAAAATCATTAAATTACTCAAAATGCAGATCCCGGGTGGCAAAGCCGTTCCTGGCCAGCAACTCGGCCCTGTTCTTGGTTCTGCTGGCATTAACATTGGCGAATTCGTTAAGCGTTTCAATGAAGAAACCAAAACTCGCGTGGGCGAAACCGTGCCAACTATCGTCACTGTTTTTGATGACCGCACCTATAAGCTGAGCTATAAAATAGAGCCAGTTTCCGGCCTTATCCTTAAAGCAATGGGCAAGGAGAAGGGTTCTGGAAAGCCCAATACCGTTAAAATCGGCACTATCAGTAAGGCCAAGGTTAAGGAAATCGCCGAGAAGAAAATGCCCGATTTGAACGCTGCCTCGCTTGAAGCTGCCATCCGCACCGTAGAAGGTTCCGCCCGCTCCATGGGTGTTGACGTTAAATAGTTTTTCAATTTTAAAATAGAACGAAAAGTGTACGCGAAAGTTGTACACTTTTTGTTTTGCGCCCACCTAGCGCGGGTGTATCATTAAAAATGGCTTTGACGTTTTCATGGTTCTTTTACAAGGAAGTGTGCCATGGATAAAATCAGTCGTAAATTTCTTGAGCGTTTCTATGACAACTCCGTGGAGTGGTTGCACGCACCGTTGAGTGAGACACAGCAAAGTCAGTGGCGTCAAAAAATCTGGCAAATATTCTTCCGGCAGTTTGGTCGCCAGGTACTCTTTTTGCCTTTTGAGTGGATTCGGCCGGCAACTGCGCATTCCGTCCATCTCAATTTCTTTGAAGCTGGCACGCCAGCTCGTAAAACGGGTATGTGCGGAGGCATCGAGTCTGCCACGGGCAGCATCATCAGGTTCCATTTCAAGCCGGTGGCGATTTTCGACGGCTGGACATCTCGGCGCTGGGTGCCCTGCGAGTGGGGAGAAACGTTGGAATTTGCTGCTGGTTTCTACGATTTCTCGGTACACAACTTTGTTGTTCACGGCAAGCGGGTTGGAGCAAAACCCGGCACAGACGAATTTACTATCTTCGCTGACGCCCATTTACCCGAAGTATTTTGCCCGCACCATGATCTTCTGCCGCTCAGTACTCTCGGCACTACTCGTCACTGGTCGTAACTGTTGTCCTCGGTCGCTAAGTAATTCTCCCGCGCTTCTCGGCGCGGGTTTTTGTCCCGAAAAATCCGGCTTTGCATTTTTATGAGGGATTCTCTATAGTGTAGCCACTACTAATCATCGCGCACATGAAAAACACCACTGCGGGAGGGAAGGGAATTCTGGGCTTGGAGCCGAGTTTTGAGCATCGCTATGTTACCGATTTCGCGAAAATAAGAACGCTGGTGAAGCATTGCCGGGGTTTGGGCCTGAAAATCGTGCTTACCCAGGGTTCGTGGGATATGGTGCATATCGGCCATGCCCGCTACTTGGAGGAAGCGAAGCGCCATGGTGATTTTCTCATTGTTGGTGTTGATAATGATGACAAAATTCGCGCTCGCAAGGGGCCCGATCGCCCCGTAGTGCCTGAAGACGAGCGTCTGGAAATGCTATGCCATTTGCGCTCGGTAGACGCCGTCTTTCTTAAGAAGTCATCCGACTCGCACTGGGCGCTTATTAAAGCCGTTGCTCCCGATGTCCTCGTTGCGGTGGACGACACCTATAGCCCGAAAGAATTAAAAGAGCTTAAAAAATACTGTACGGAGGTAAGTGTTATGAAGTATCAGGCCGAAACGTCCACCAGCGCCAAGCTCCGCCGCTTACAAATAGGCATGGCCGGCAACTTTGAGAAAATGCTGGTGCCGCGCATTATGGAGGCCGTCAGCAACACTATTGAAGCGGTTAAAAATAACGGTGGTAAAAAAGTGAATTCAACTAAGTATGGGCACAATGGCAAAAAGTAAGGCCTCGAAGAAGAAGGTGCCCAAGAAGATACGTCAGGTGCTTATTGCATATATCCCCGTTCTACACGAGGGCTATCGCACGTTGCTTACCGCGCATAAAGGCGCGGAAGTGTGGATTTTTGGGCCGGAAATAGACGAGCGTTTTGAATACCTCAAAAAAGAAATTCGGGCTTTAGATTTGTCGCTTATGGTGAAGAGTATTTCCTCGTGGAAATTGGTAAAGAAAATTGGCATTTTGGACAAGAAACAACTGCTGAAATTGCAGAAAGAAAATATTGAGGTGGTGATGCCCGATGAAGACGTGTGCCACGAGCTTGCCGAAACATATTTTGCCGGCAAAAAAGTCGCCTACGACCCGATTTTTCTGCGCTGGGATAAACACAATGCCCTTAAGGAAAAGCCCGTGGTGCCAGAAGAAAGAATTTCCCGCAAAGAATTTGATAAAAAAATGCTGGTGGACTTGGAAAAAGAAGCGCAAAAAAGTTCCGATTGGTGGCGTCGCATTGGCGCGGCTATTGTAAAAGATGGCAAGGTCGTTTTGGCGGCGCACAATGAGCATGTACCAACACCATTCGCGCCCTATATTAACGGCGATCCGCGCAATGCTTTCAAGCGCGGCATTAACGTTGAAATCTCTTCCGCCATTCACGCCGAGGCTCGCCTCATTTCCGAGGCGGCACGGCAGGGAATTGCCCTGGAGGGGGCCTCTATGTATGTGACCGTTTTTCCATGTCCGCCCTGCGCCAAAGCTATTGCGTATTCCGGCATCAAAACCCTCTACTGCACCGGCGGCTACGCCGTGCTCGATGGCGAAGATATTCTCAAAGCCAAAGGCGTCAAAATTATTTTCGTTGAACCCGATGCTGTAGAACAAAAAGGGGAGTGGAAGGGATATACGAAATAATCAGGTAAAAAATAAGCCCCGTTATTAGCGGGGCTCTTCTCCTTTCTGTAAGGGCGTCTCTCGTGGATGGTTTCGGTTACTTGCGCTTATTCAGAAGCGCTTGGTCATCCGGGTCCAGTGCGTCAAACGCATCGGCTTCGGTGGCGTTGGTGTGGGTCCTGATGTATTCCAACATCTTCCACCACACGGCCACCACTAACTTTTTCATCTCAATGTCGGCAGGGTCTTTGGCCAAGGTTTCGGAAAAAATTCCCAAAGGGTCAAGCGGCTTTTTCCAGTTGCCGTGCAGATGTAATTGGCTGGCGGCGGTGTATTCAATGTCACCGCAACGCATAGAGAAGGCGCTGCCTGGCAATGCCAACAGGAATGTGCCCGGGCCAACGTTGTAGCCAAGCTCGCCTTCCGTTAGCCACCCAAAGAGCTCAAAGATGTCCTCGTAGTCGTCTTCCTGAGTCTCTGTTCTGGCACGGAGACCTGCAGTAGGGTAGATAACGTATCGGTCTGCAATACCGGGAAGGCATATCGGGTACCGGCCACACGTCCATTTCCCGTGGGTTTTGAGCGGGGAAAATGTTTCGGCGAATGAGGTATCCGAAACGAGGTTAGGCCCGAAGACCGCTTGAACTCGCCGCGTGCGATCGGGGACAATGAATTCAGCGTGGACTCGTGGCATGAGAATGGGGTGGCCTGGGCCAAAGCCGAGAGCGAGCGGTTCGCCGCTGAGGTCGGGCATGATATTTTCAACAAAGAATTTGAAAAAATCTTCAAACTCCTCGCTATCAAGGTTGCCGAAATGGCGGATGTGTCGCTTGGGCAGCATCACCGAGTGTCGCGCGAGATCCTTCGCTTGATACTTTGGCGGACACGGCCACATTTGCCAGTTCCTGTTTTGGGCAACCACAACGTTGAGTTCGGGATTGAATTTACAAAAGGCACAGTCCTTTTGCTCCACCGCGTCGCGAAAATACGCGAAATTGCGGGTATTCAGCAGAATGGCCTGTTCCTGGTAGTCCAAGACCGATCCGTCTGCCCGAGTTCCAATTGCCATCACTGGCTCCTTGTAAAAGAACGCTTGAAATCAATAGAGGACTGGCGCGTACATTACATCTCTATTTCGCTTGTGTCAAGATTTCGGAGATTTTTTATAATTCTCGGGCTGGCCAAATTTAAAGCGCCAAGCTTCTGTTTCGCCGAGAGCGTCCAGGTCGGGTTCTATGAGGTGGGCGTGCAAGTGGAGCACGGAGTTGCCGTAATTACCGTGGCCGGGGTTACTGCCAAAGCGAATGGCAATGCCGCCGCCCCGCATGTTGCGTTTTTTTGCTTCACTGGCAAACATTTCAAAAAGCTCGCGGCCAGCTTCGGGGTCGGTGTCTTTTATGTGCTCAATGTGGGTGTTGTAAACAGCCAAAAGTTGGTGTTTTACTTTTTCGTAGGGCCACTGATTTTCAGTGAGTGTCCAAAATTTTCCTTTTTGGATGATGGGGCGTTTGTGGTATTTGAGCAGGTTTTCCTGGCAGAAAGGGCAATGGCCAGCTTGGTCAATTTCCCCCATAACCTTAGCTTGGTCGTCGCGGCGTACTGTTGCGAGAATGATGTTCTTGTTTTTGTTTTCGGGATTATCTTTTTTCATAGATGGTGAAGGTGTAATCGTATTCATTTTTCTCGTCTTTTTGGTGGGCTTCGGAGCTCGTTAGTTCCCAGTGTTTTTCGTCAATAACAGGGAAGTAGACATCGCCTTCGGGCTTTGCGTGAATGCGGGTAATGTAGAGCTTATCGGCTTGGTCTATGGTTTGCTTGTATACACTGGCGCCACCGATGACAAAAACTTCCTGGTTTGAGGCGCCTGCCGCCTCAAATGCCTGGGGTATTGAGGTAACCTGAATGCATTCTGTTGGTAGCGTTGAATCCTTTTTCTCAAGGAGAACGACATTAAGGCGGCCAGGGAGGGGTTTACCAATTCTGCTAAAAATAGATTTAAACGTGTTCAGGCCCATAATCACTGGCTTGCCCTTGGTGGTGGTGGCAAAGTGTTTCAAATCAGCGGAAATATTCCAAATTAAATCATTCTTGAGACCGATGACGTTATTTTCTGCCACTGCGGCGATAAGGGAGATCATGGGGAGTTGGGTTGGCGGCGTTTAAATAGCAACCGGAATGGCCTTGATGCCAGGGTGCGGATTGTAGTCGGAAAGGGCAAAGTCGGTGTGCCTAAATTCAAAAAAATCTTTTTTGTCAGATTTTAAAGTGAGCGTGGGCAGAGCGCGAGCTTCTCGAGCGAGCATGGTTTCTACCGAGGGCTGTTGGTCAACATAAATATGCGCATCAGAAAAACTATGGACGTATTCGTAGGGTTCCAGGCCGGTTACTTTTGCGATTGCTAACGTGAGCGCGGCATACTGGATGAGGTTTTGAGGAAGGCCAACGGGGACGTCGCACGAGCGCTGATACATGTGCAAGGTGAGCTTGTTTTCAATGATTCGCAAGTGAATCCAGCCGTGGCAAGGAGCAACCACCACCTTTTGCTGTTTGCCTTTGCCACGGATGGTGTATTGGGGAATCCATGGGGTAATAAAATGAGTGCGCAGTTGCGGCTCTTCTTTTATTTGCTCAATAATATTTTTGAACTGGTTATAGGCACCACCGTCGGCAGTGGGGAAGTCGTGGAAAGCGGCGCCGTAGGAACCAGGACCCAGGTCACCTTCTTTCAAACCACGCTTCTCACATTTTTCTTTGGTAACCCACCAACGCCACCAATAACAGCCAAATTTTTCCAATTCTTCCTGGGTGCGTGCGCCATTGGCAAAGCCTAGTATTTCGCCGATAGCTTGTTGCCAAATAGTTACTGGGAGTTTCTCAGAGATTTTAGGAGCCATATTTCTTTCGGTAATGAGTGGAAAGCCGTTTTCAAGCTTGAAATGAAGCGGCTTGGGGCCAATGAGGGTGAGGGCGTCAACGCCTTGCTGGCTAGGTGTACGAATACCTTTAGCTAGGATTTCTCGGAGCAAATCCTGATACTGGGTATCGACTGTTCTTTCAGAGTATGGTTTTATCATTTCCCGATTTTACCATGTGCTATAGTGTGGGCATACAAAAGTCCAAAATAAAACACAGAATTTTATGAAAGACAAACAGATAGAAAAACTCATAAAAAGCGAAAAGGCGCGGCAGAAAAAAGTGGTTAATTTGATTGCTTCGGAAAATTACGTTTCCGACGATGTTTTGAAAGCTCTCGGCTCGGAGCTCACCAATAAGTATGCCGAAGGTTATTCCGGCAAGCGCTACTATGGCGGACAGGTTTTTATAGACAAAATTGAGGATTTGGCAAAGGAGCGGGCTTTGAAACTTTTCGGTTTGAAGGCCGACAAATGGCACGTGAATGTTCAGCCACTTTCGGGTTCGCCTGCCAACTTGGCAGTGTATTTGGCACTGGTGCCGCCGGGTGGAAAAATCATGGGCATGTCACTCGATAACGGCGGTCATTTAACCCATGGTCATAAAGTTTCAGCTACGGGTAAATTCTGGGTGCAGGTGCCCTATGGCGTCCATAGCCAAACAGAGCAAATTGATTACGATGACATTAAGAAGATCGCCACCGAGCAGAAGCCGGATGTTATTGTGGCTGGCTTCACGGCTTACCCACGTCGCATTGATTTCAAGAAATTCCGCGAAATTGTTGACGGCATTACGCCGAAGCCGACGCTCATGGTAGACATGTCGCATTTTGCTGGCCTTGTCGCTGGCGGTGCGTACCCCTCGCCGTTTGAATATGCTGATGTGGTTACTACTACGGTGCACAAAACACTTCGTGGCCCGCGTTCAGCTATTATTTTTGTACGCAAAGATGCACGCGAGCTAGATAAGAAAATTGATAAAGCTGTGTTTCCGGGTTTACAGGGTGGCCCACATCTTAACCAAATTGCCGCTGTGGCCGTGACGCTCAAAGAAGCGGCTACTCCCGCATTTAAAAAATATGCCAAACAGGTAGTGAAAAACGCCGCCACTCTGGCCGACGAATTAAGCAAAAAGGGTTGGAAAATTGTTTCCGGCGGCACCGACAGCCACCTAGTGCTTGTGGATACATGGCTCAACGGCCTGGGCGTTTCCGGCAAAGAGGCAAGTGAACTTCTGGAAAAGGCAGATATTATCGTCAATAAAAACACTATTCCTGGCGAAACTCGTTCGCCCATGGATCCATCCGGTATTCGTCTCGGCTCCGCCGCTGAAACCACCCGCGGCCGCAAGGAGAGCGACATGAAAAAAATCGCCGCTAAAATTGACGCGGTTTTGAGGAAGGGAAAATCAGCATAATAGAAAAATAAGAAAAAGCCTCGGTTCTCGCCGAGGCTTTTGAAAAAGAACTAATGCTTGGGGATAGATTGCAGGATGATCCATCGTATATCATCCGCAGTCTCAATTTCCCGTTCAGGTGGGGTTTCAAAAGTGAGAACATCTTCGCCTTTGGGAATGTAACGACGAACTCCGCGAAACCTACTTTCATCAACGAACTTTTCTGTTGAGGTTTCTACAACACCCACTTTTTTATTGGCGGCATGAATAATTGTTCCTTCTCCAGTGGCGAGGCCGACGTGCCCCACACCATCCGACGGGTCGTTGTGGTAGTAATCAATCCATCCGGAACTAAAGACAACGTCGTTTCGTATAATTTCACGAAATGGAATAGGGGAGATATCTCGTTGCCAATCGCGTTGTTGAATTGATCGGCGCGGAAGCCATATGCCACGTTGGGCATACAGCCACTTAATGAAGCTTGAGCAATCTACTATCGCAGGCGCTTCGGAAGGTTTTGCACTACGTCGATATTTTGAAGACATAATACATTGACGAGCGAGGGCCACCAAGTCAACCTCCAAAACTCCGAATCCTTTACTCACGAGAATGGCAAGCGCTTCTTTATGCGTCACTGGTAGGCGCATTGAACCAAGGTTTGCCGCACACCGATTTCCAACTGCGCGGTATTCCATAATTTTTCCTTTCTAAAAGAACAGCCAAAAGAACAAAAAACCACCCGACAAGGGCAGTTTTGATTGTTTTAAATTAGTGTAAAACCGCCCTGTTTATAGAAGGTGGGGGATGGCGGGTACAAAGCCAGACCACGTTTGAATGTTCTTAGTGCAAAGCATGTTGGGATTGATACTACAGCAAGATCAGTACTAATTGCAAACTTGAGATCACAAATTGTGATATCAAGTTTGAGGTGTCAGTTTGGCACCTCAAAGATTCGAACCTCTATTTTAAGGCGCAAAGATGTCATCTTGAAGTAGTAATTTGTGACTTCAAGATGGCTGAAAACCCATCGGGCCTTTGTGTAAAGACCTTCCTGGATCCATTAACCTTCTGAGTGCTTCAAAAATTATGTCTAATTGTTTGTCGTATTTTTCTTCTAAACCCGCCAATTTTTCGGCTAAGTCTTTATTAGTAGCTAGAATTTGCCGTAATCGAGTAAATGTTCGCATGATTTCAATATTCACCAGAATTGCTCGTTTGCTTCGTAAAACACTTGAAAGCATGGCGACGCCTTGTTCTGTAAAGGCATAGGCAAGATAACGTCGTCCGCCCCGTTTGTTTGAGGTGCCAATTTGGCACCTCAAACGTTTAGTTTCTTCTGGTGTGAGTTGAAACATAAAATCGGCTGGGAATCTCCCTAAGTTTCTTTGTACTGCACGATTGAACTGCTTAGTGGAAACTCCGTATAATAAGGCCAGATCGTTATCTAGTAACACTTTCTGCCCACGGATAATAAAAATAGAGTGGGCAATTCGTTCAAGAGGAATAATTGATTCATTTTTCTCCATCCCGTAATTATTTCACCACCCGATGAAATATTTCTGAAGAAATGGTAAAATTGTGCGACACAAGACGGAATTCTTTTCATGTCAATCACTATTAAAATTCAAAAGCTGAAGCCGGAGGCTAAAGTGCCGAGCTATGCCCACCCGGGCGATGTCGGCCTAGACCTTTATTCCATGGAAGAAAAAACCCTGGCGCCGGGCGAACATTACCTTTTTTATAATGGTATAGCTATTGAATTCCCGCACGGCTACGCAGGCATCATTAAAGATAAGGGGAGTATTAGTAAAGCGAATTTGCACACTATGGGCGGAGTTTTTGATGCTGGTTTTCGTGGTGAATATAACGTGCATTTGGTTAACTTGGGCGACAAGCCATATACCGTAGAGAAAGGCGACAAGGTCGCCCAGCTGCTCATTTTCCCCGTGGAAATTGCTAAAATTGAGGAAACTGATACGCTGACTGAATCCGCTCGCGGCAAGGGTCAGTTCGGTAGCACCGGCCGAAAATAAATCCGTTAAAAAATTCTAAATGGTAATTCAAGAAAAAATAATTTCTCTGGTTGAACACGCTTTGGCGGCGGCCGGCATTGAAAAGGGTGAAGCCGTGATAGTCCTTGAGCATCCGACTGATTTAAAATTTGGCGATTATTCCACCAATATTGCTTTGGTTTTAACCAAGAAAATGAGGGAAAAGCCGCAAACTGTGGCAAAGAAAATCGTGGCGGCTCTTGAGGCGGAATTAAAAAAGAGCGACGATACGCCAATCGCAAAAATTGAAGTGGCCGGCGCTGGCTTCGTTAATTTTTTTCTGACCGAAAAATTCTTTGCCGATTCCATTGGGGAAATTCTTCAAAACCCGGCAGATTTTGGCAAGAATACTGAGCTTCTTAAGGAGAAAACCATTATTGAATACACCGATCCGAATGCATTCAAGCTTCTGCATATTGGCCACCTCATGAGTAACGCTATAGGTGAATCGCTCTCGCGGCTTCTACAATTTTCTGGCGCCCAGGTGCGTCGCGCCACTTATGGCTCCGACGTGGGCCTCAACGTAGCCATGGCTGTGTGGGGTATGCAAAAGTTGGCCGCGGAAAAATTCCCCGGCAAGCAGGTGCCCGAGCAACTTGCCGAGCTTCGCGCATTGCCCCTTGCTGAAAAAATCGCTTTTGTTGGCAAGGCCTACGTGCTCGGCGTGCAAACCTATGAAAAAGACGCCGCTGTGAAGGAGGAAATCATCGCGCTCAATCATAAAATCTACACTCATTCCGATGAAACAGTGGGTCAGTTTTACGTGCTCGGCAAGCGGGCAAGCATTGACCATTTCAATGAGATATTTGCGCTTTTGGGCAGTAAGTTTGATCACCAGATTTGGGAGTCCGACATTGCCGCTTTTGGCGAGGAAATCGTGAAGTTCGGCTTGGAGCGCGGCATTTTTGAAAAAAGTGATGGTGCCATAATTTATCCTGGAGAGAAGAAGGGGAAAGAAGCCGGCCTGCACAACCGGGTTTTTATTACTTCGCACGGCATTCCTACTTATGAAGCCAAAGAGCTTGGTCTCACCAAGAAAAAATTTGAACTTCACGATTTTGACACATCCATAGTTATCACCGGCAACGAGCAAAATGATTATTTTCGCGTGGTTATGGCCGCTCTCGCCGAGCTTTACCCGGAAATTGCCGCTCGCACCAAGCATCTAAGCCACGGCATGATGCGTTTTGCGGAGAGTAAAATGAGCTCGCGCACTGGCAACGTGGTTACGGGCGAGTCGCTTTTACACGAGCTTGCCGAGAATGCCCTGGAAAGAATGGATGAAAAAGATCAGAAAATTGCCATGCAAATCGCCATTGCCGCTTTTAAATACGCTGTGCTGAAGCAGTCTATTGGCCGCGACGTTGTTTTTGACCCGGAGCAATCTATTTCTTTTGAAGGCGATTCCGGGCCGTATCTGCAATATACTTTTGTGCGCACCCAGGCATTACTTGCTAAAGCGAAGAAAGAAAAATTTGAGTCGGGCGCTCAAGCCACTCTTCCACCAAGCGCCGAACTTCTTACCCGCCTGCTCTATCGTTTTCCGGAAATTGTGGAACGTGCCGCCGCGGAATATACGCCACAGCACGTCGCAACCTATCTCACCGCGCTCGCCAGTGAATTCAATCATTGGTACGCCACCGAGAAAATTGTTGATGCACAAAATAAAGAAGCGTCACAGGCAAAACTCGCTCTTGTTGTCGCTATTGGTACAGTTCTCAAAAATGGCCTGTGGCTTCTCGGTATTGTCGCGCCGGAAAGGATGTGAGAGAATATCTGAAGTGATTTTGCTCTCTGGCGGCGAAGCTCGGCGGCCTCGCCGGTTCTCTGGACTACCCGTGTCGGACATGCGCGGGTGGTCTTTTTATTTGGAGCAAAAATCCTAAAAAAGTGCTAATATTTGAGCCATTATGGGCAATGAAGAAGAAAAAAAGTCTCCGATAGCTCTACGCGAAGAAGCGACTTTGGAATTTTGGCGTGTCAATAAAATCTTTGAAAAAACCCTTGAGCAAACAAAAAACGGCAAAGAATTCATTTTTTACGACGGACCACCATTTGCCACGGGCGAGCCGCACTACGGCCACATTTTAGCGGGCACTATTAAAGACGCTATTCCGCGCTACAAAACGATGCGCGGTTTCCATGTGCCTCGGCGCTGGGGCTGGGATTGCCACGGTTTGCCCGTTGAGAATTTAGTGGAAAAAGAACTCGGGCTTGCTACGCGCAAGGCCGTTGAAGAGTATGGCCTTGAAAAATTCAATGCAGCCGCCAAGGCGAGCGTGCTTCGTTACGATGCCGTGTGGAAGAAAATCGTGCCGCGCACTGGCCGTTTTGTAGACATGGACGACGCCTATCTCACCATGGACTGGCGCTACACCGAATCCATCTGGTGGTCATTCAAGCGTCTCCAGGAAAAGGGTTTGATATACCGGGGGCTAAAGCCAATGCATTTGTGCCCGCACGATGAAACGACACTTTCTAATTTGGAAGTAGCTCTCAATTATAAAGAGCTCACTGATATTTCCGTCTATGTGAAATTTGAGCTGGTTGAGGGCCCTGGAACATTTCTACTGGCCTGGACGACAACACCTTGGACATTGCCCGACAACACAGCGCTGGCGGTAAACGCCGATGTGATCTATGTGCGGGCTCGGGTGGAAACAAAAGAGGGGAGCGTTACGGTTATTTTAGCCAAAGAGCGGCTGGGTGTTATTAAGGATTCGTATACGATAGAAGAGGAATTTCTTGGCGCGAAATTGGTCGGCAAAAAATATAAGCCCGTATTTCCGTATTATCTTGAGTTTTTGAAACGACTTGATGCGGAAACGACACCTTCCAAAAAATATACTGTAGTGGCCGCCGACTTTGTTACGACCACCGATGGTACGGGGATAGTGCACATTGCTCCAGCCTTTGGGGAGGACGATTACGAATTGGGATTAAAAGAAGGTTTACCAGCACCGCAATTTGTTGGCATGGACGGTCGTTTTACCAAGGACGTGACCGATTTTGTCGGCCTGTTGGTGAAGCCGAAGCCCACAAAGGAAGAGCCGGACGCCAACCAGAAAACCGATATTGAAATCATTAAATATCTCGCGAAGCATGGCGCGCTATTTGCCAAAGAAAAAATTAAACATTCGTATCCGTGTTGTTGGCGTTGCGACACGCCGCTTTTAAATTACGCAACCACTTCGTGGTTTGTAAAAGTAACCGATCTTAAGGAGAAGCTCGTTGCTGAGAATCAAAAAGTGAAATGGGTGCCGACGGAAATAGGCGAAGGCCGTTTCGGCGACTGGCTTAAAAATGCCAAGGATTGGGCCGTTTCCCGTTCGCGTTTTTGGGGTGCGCCATTACCGGTATGGATCTGCGAGAAATGCAATGAGCCGGAATTCATTGGTTCTGTTGCGGAGCTTGCCGGCAGAATGAAGCGCAATACCTATTTTGTAATGCGTCACGGCCAGGCCGAAAGCAACGTGGCCAATATCGTGAGTGTTAATGAAAAGAATAAAGACCCACTCACTGCTACAGGCCGCAAGCAGGTGGTAAAAGCGGCAGAAAAACTGGTCGCTAATGAGGGTGCAAAAATAGATTTCATTTTCAGTTCGCCATTTGAGCGCACTCGGGAAACCGCCGAGCTTGTGGCCGAAACGCTTGGCTATAAGGGCGAAATCATGTTTGACGATCGCTTGCGTGAGCTCGGCTCGTTTTCCTTTGAGGGCAAGAGTCGCTCCAATAGGGACGTGCAATACACCGTGCATTCCGGTGTGGTTCCGGCCGGTGATGAAACTAAAGAACTCGCCGCGGAACGGGTCAAGGAATTTTTCTATGATATAGACGCAAAATACGTCGGTAAAACTATCTTGGTAGTAAGTCATGCTGGGCCGTTGTTGGCTTTTGGCCATGAGGTGATGGAAAATGCGCAGGTGCGAAAGGTGCCTTTTTCCGCTTTGCCGCACGACGCGAATTTCACTATTGATTTGCATCGGCCGTTTGTGGACGCAGCTGAGTTTCCTTGCGCGAAATGCGGCGGGGTGATGCATCGCGTGCCAGATGTTTTTGATACTTGGTATGAATCCGGCTCCATGCCATTTGCCTCGGTTCATTTTCCTTTTGAACATGGGGAGAAAAATCAGAAAGAACCATCGCGTTTTCCGGCTAACTTCATCGCTGAGGGTCAGGACCAAACTCGCGGCTGGTTTTACAGCCTCTTAGTTCTTGGGTGCGGTCTTTTTGGTCAATCGCCCTATCAAAATGTGGTGGTCAACGGTATTATTTTGGATGAAACAGGTCGCCAAAAACTGTCCAAAAAACTCAAGAATTACCCCGACATTTCTTTAGTACTCAATAAATATGGTGCCGATGCCATGCGTTACTACTTGCTCTCGTCGCCGGTGGTGAAGGCGGAGGACCTAGCTTTTTCCGAAAAAGGCCTGGATGAAGTCGTTAAAAAAATCAGTAATCGATTGGACAATGTGTATGCTTTTTACGCGCTCTATTCCGATGGAAAAGTCGCGGCCAGCACCAAAAGCAAAAATATTCTTGATCGGTGGATTTTGGCGCGGTTGGCACAAGTGGGCGGGGAGGTAACTGACGCGCTGGAGCGTTATGAATTAGATAAAGCCACTCGGCCTTTTGGCGATTTTCTTGACGACCTTTCCACCTGGTATATTCGCCGCTCCCGTGACCGTTTCAAGGGTGAGAATGCTGAGGAAGCTCTCGCTACCACACGCTTTGTGTTGGAAGAATTGGCAAAGCTCCTGGCTCCCTTCATGCCTTTTGCCGCCGAGGATTTATATCAAAAAGTGAAGTCTGCCAAAGGTGCGCAGAGTGTTCACCTTGAAACCTGGCCAGAATTTAAAAAGGCTGATGAGAAGTTGCTTACTAACATGGTCAAAGCCCGCATGCTCGTTTCGCTTGCCTTGGAAGCTCGAGCGGCCGCTGGTATCAAAATTCGTCAGCCACTTTCAACTGTGACTGTCGGTCGTGAGGGTGTACTACATCCGGAATTTCAAGACGAACTCTACGAACTCATGAGGGATGAATTGAATGTGAAGAAAATTGTATACACCAGCAGTCAAACAGAATTAGTGACGCTAGACACAATCATCACCCCGGAATTGCGTCTGGAAGGTGTTGCTCGTGATCTTATTCGCTTCATTCAGGAGTTGCGAAAAAAGAAAGGTTTATTACCAAGTCAAGACATTACGCTTACTATTGCCACCTCTCCAGAGGGTCGCCACGTGCTTAAAATGTTTATGGATAAAGTTAAAAATATCACTCGGGCGAAAGAACTGGTTTTTGCCGAAAAGCTTTCTGCCGCGGAAAAAATTTCCATTGAGAATTTTGAATTTTCAGTTAGCTTAGAATAATGTCGCACCATATATACACCACGCCGGCTATAGTTTTAGAGAGCTTGCCTGGTAGGGAGGCCGACAGGCGTTACACCATTTTTACTTCGGAGTTTGGGGTTATTCGAGCGACGGCAACGGGGGTGCGGCGGGGTGAATCAAAATTGCGCTACGCGCTTCAGGAATTTTCCGCGCTTTCAGTGTCGCTGGTGCGCGGGCGCGACATTTGGCGCGTCACAAACGCTTCGGCGGGGGAGAATATCTTTTGGCGCGAACGGGCAAATAAACCAGCGATGGAAATGGTCGCCAGGGTTTTTCGTTTGATTATTCGCTTAGTGCCCGGTGAAGAAAAAACGGAGGCGCTCTATAATGAGGTCGCTTCGGCTCTTCGGTTTCTTGGCGAGCACCAACTTTCCGCCGAGAGTCTTCCGCTTTTTGAACAAATCGTCGTCTTGCGCATGTTATACCACCTCGGCTATGTCGGTGCCGAGCCGTCTTTGACCCCGTTCCTTTCCGGTAGTGTTAGCCCTGAACAGTTAGAATCGGCTCGCGTCAACCGCCGAAAAATTCTCGCCGCTATCAATTTTTCTCTCAAAGAGTCGCAATTATAGTCTTCGTGGTATTTATACCATTCGGTCGTGGTATAATTTCAGTAATGGATCAAAAGCCTGAAGGTGGCGCGCAAAACAATCGGCTTGGTCAGCTTGGCCAGGACATTTATTCCCGGGATTTTCCGGATATTTCCAATTACCCGAAACCAAAGCTTGCTGGTGACGACAGCTCCGGCCCTAGGCGCTGGCAGGGAACCGAGGAAATGTTTAGCGACACCAACGAGCGGCCCGGCCGTCATTTTCCCTTTAAGGCCGTGTTTATTGGTGCCGTGGCTTTTTTTCTGCTTTGCCTCGGCATAGCCGGTATTGTGGTATATCGCGGTTTCAATACAGTTTCGGCCAGTGCCGTAGATATTTCTTTTCTCGGCCCTGTTTCTATTGCCGCTGGCAGTAATTTAGATTTCAGCGTGGTGGTGCAAAATAATAATCCTGGGCCCATTCAAAATGCGATGCTCTATTTAGATTATCCTTCGGGCGCAACCGAAGCCACCGATACTTCGGCCGCTTTTACCCACGAAACAGTCGCTTTAAATACTATTGACTCAGGAGCTTCCGCCACACACGATGTGCGCATGGTGCTCTATGGTGCCGAGCATAGCGTTGGCGAAGTAACGGCCACGCTTCAATATTCAATTCCCAACAATAACGGTGTTTTTAAAAAAGAGCAGGTCTACGATGTGCAAATCAGTTCCGCACCGCTTCTTTTGAACGTCAACGCGCCAAGTCAAACGCCCGCCGGCGCGCCAGTGACTTTTACACTGTCGCTCTCTGCTAATTCCACCAATCCGCCGCAAAATGTGTTGGTAACGGCGCAGTATCCGTTCGGTTTCCAGTTTGCCAGCTCAACACCGACACCTGTGTATAGTAATTCCGAATGGCTCTTCCCGTCTATTGCCGCCAGTAGCACGCAAACCATTAGCGTTACCGGCTACTTGCAGGGTCAGGAGAACGACCAGCAAACAGTGCGCTTTTTGGTGGGCACACAAAGTGCCAACGATCCCAAAACGCTTGGCATCATCTACTTGGCCGCTAACCAAACATTACTTATTCAGCGTTCGCCTCTGGCTTTGGCATTCTCGCTTAATAATAGCGGTGGCACGGCCGTGGTCAGCCCTGGCCTTGGTAATGGCACGCTCACGGTCACTAACAATCTTCCTGTTAGTTTGCTTAACACCCAAATTTCCGTGCAGGTTGGTGGCAACGCCCTTGACCCGGGCAGTGTGAATGCGGGAGAGAATGGCCTCTATCGTCAAACCACGCAGACTTTAAGTTGGGACCGGCTTTCTGTGCCGGCTTTGGGGCAACTTAATCCCGGCCAGCAAGTGTCGCTTGATTTTGCGTTTAATACTCTTTCGGCCGACCTGCTCGCCGCGCTGCAGAATGGTTCAATCACTTTTTCCGCTTCGGCCAGCGGTCAACAGCTTGGTGCTACTAGTGACGCCGCGCCGGTAACCGCCACAGCCCAGGCGAGTGCCCGCCTGGCTTCGGCTGTTGGTCTGCTTGCTCGGGCGGTTTATTCCACTGGCCCATTCACCAATACCGGCTCGGTGCCGCCTAGAGTAGACCAGCCGACCACCTACACAGTTGTCTGGACATTAACCAACAGCTCTAATATAGTCTCTGGCGGCACAGTCACGGCCAGTTTGCCGCCCTACGTGCACTGGTTGGGCCAAATTAGCCCCGCTTCGGCCGCAGTTACTTTTGATGCTACTAGGAACGTTATTACCTGGAAGCCGGGCGATCTGCCCGCCGGTGGCGCCGCTCCGGTTGCTTCCGTAGCTTTCCAAATACAGGTAACACCGATGGCCAGCCAAGTTGGCACTGCGCCCGATACCGTAGAGAATATTGGCTTTACCGGCACCGACGCATTCGTGAATGTTCCCGTTACTACTCCCGGGAGCACGCTTACCACCGCTGTTCCCAGCGATCCAACATACGGCAATAGCAACGGTTTTGTTCAATAATCAGAAAATCCCATGGAAAATTCCCAAAATAATAAACAGAACGACATAATGGAAAAAATAATTTCGTTGGCCAAGCGGCGCGGTTTTATTTATCAGGGATCGGAAATTTACGGCGGCTTGGCTGGCACCTGGGATTACGGCCCGCTCGGCGTGGCGCTCAAAAACAATCTGAAACAGCTTTGGTGGCAAATGTTCGTGGAGGAGCGCGAGGATATGTATGGCATAGACGCGGCCATTTTAATGAATCAAAACGTGTGGAAGGCCAGCGGCCACGTGGGTGGTTTTGCCGACCCTCTGGTGGAGTGTTCCAAGTGTCATCACCGTTTTAGGGCCGACCACTTGGCTGACGCGAAAAAGTGCCCCGACTGCGGCGGCAAGCTCGGCGAGGTGAAGCAATTTAATATGATGTTCCAAACGAGCGTTGGCGCGGCCGTTGACGAAGCTTCTGTTTCGTATTTGCGTCCCGAAACGGCGCAGGGCATGTTTGTGAATTTCAAAAATGTGGTGGACTCCTTTCATCCAAGCTTGCCCTTCGGTTTGGCACAGATAGGCAAGGCTTTTCGCAATGAAATCGCTCCGCGCGACTTTCTCTTCCGTTCGCGTGAATTTGAGCAAATGGAAATTGAATATTTCGTGCGTGCCAATGATTGGGAGCGCCATTTTGAAGAATTCCGCAAGCTCATGTTGGCCTGGACGGAAGCTATTGGCTTGCGCCGTGAAAAAGTGCACGAGCTTGAAATCGCTCCTGGCGACTTAGCCCATTATTCCAAGCGCACTATTGATTTTGAATTTGAGTATCCTTTCGGTCGCAAGGAGCTTTACGGCTTGGTCTACCGTGCTAGTTTTGATTTGGAGGCGCACGCCAAGGGCAGTGGTGTTTCATTGGAATATTTTGACGAAGCTGAAAAGGATTTAGAGAAGCGAAAATTCGTGCCGCATGTTATTGAGCCCTCTTTTGGCGTAGACCGTACTGTTTTGGCAATTTTGACTGATGCCTACACCGAAGATACACTCGGTGGCGAAACGCGTGTTTTCTTGAAACTCGCCGAAGCCGTTGCTCCAGTCACGGTTGCTGTGTTCCCACTTTTGAAGAACAAACCACCGCTCGTTGAAAAGGCTAGGGAAGTCTACGCCAAGCTCCGTGAGCACAAAAAGAGCGCTGGCTTAAGCGCTAGAATCGCTTTTGACGACAACGGTAATATCGGCAAGCGTTACCGCCGCCAGGATGAAATAGGCACGCCGTGGTGCATTACTGTGGATTTTCAGACCCTTGAAGACGAAACCGTAACCTTGCGCGACCGCGACACCGGCTCGCAAAGTCGCATTAAAATTGACGAAATCGCCAAAACAATTTTCTAGAGAATTGTGAAAAAATCCTATATCCAACATGAGGGTAGGGTAATAGATACGGACAAAAAATTCACGCATGTGATGGCTATTGCCCTTGATCCGCGTAGCGGCTACAAGGAGGGCGTGGTGCGTTGTATTACGCATCGTGAGGGTGATGTGGCCGTCAGTGGCATCGTTGACCATAGCGAGCTCCGTAAAGTCACTGGCAATTCTTTGGAGCATTTCGAAATAGGGGAGAAACTAAATATCATCGGAGAAACCGATGTACTAAGCCGACTTATAAAACCAGGCTTGGAATATATCGGCCTAGAGGACCCGGATATTTGGATAGATACTAAAAATAATTTACTGCATCTTTATTTTACGTTGCCTTTAATAAACAAAACTAATTTTAGTAAAAACGAAATTCATCTCGGACATGCTGTTGGAAGAAACCTCGATTCTTTAGAAATGACCGAGCCTGTTCTTCGGGCAGACACAATCGGTGGTGCTAAAGAATTATCTGTTGTGCCAATCAATAAAAAGGGTCTTCGTTTCAACTTAGTTGAATCGAGTAAAAAAGAATCCGACTTTAATTATTCCGTGATACGGCTAGCTATTGCTGAAGATATGGGTAAACCATGGAAATTTGGCGATATTGCGTTTCACCCTAAAGAGCACGACATTCCTTGGATAGCCGGCCATGCTTCACCTGGGCCGCTTTTTTCAAAAGAGTTTATTGATGTCGGCGAAGGCAAACTCGCCGGCCTCATTAATGGTAGAGAGGCCAACCGGAAAATCGGCGACAAAACCGTCTACGGCATGTTTTCCGTTGGCCTGTTCATTTATGATTATGAAAATGGAAGGATAGACTGGGTATCGCCCAAGCTCTTCATTCAGGATACTGAGGCGAAAACTATTACTTTCGCCAGCCAATTCGTGGAAACAGGGAAGGGGCAGGGGATTTTGTACGCACACGTGGACGATTCGTTTATAAGGGCGTATACATTGAACGCAGATTGCATAAAAGAGCTACTACCTTAAGAAATCCTTTAGGAAAAATTGATGAGAATTTTAACACCTCTCTGCTATGCTTGCGGCTCAGGGAACGCGCGGGGAGGTATTTGACGATTATTTTCAGGGATGTATACTGTAACAAAGTGTATTACAAATTGTTACATGTATTATCACAACTACCATGAGAAACATCATTAATATATCCTTGCCGGCCGAAACCAAAAAAGAGGTCGAATCGGCCGCTAAAGAAGAGAATTTTGCCTCAATAAGCGAGTTTTTTAGGCATATATGGCGTGAGTACAAGTATCAGCAACTTATGCGTGGTATTCGCCAAAGCCAAAAGGAAATAAAAGCTGGAAAGGGTAAAATTCTACACTCCCTCAAAGATCTTGATTAGTGCAAATTATATATACTCCTCATTTCAGTAGGATATACAAAAAACTCAGTAAAACTCTAAAAGATTTAGTAAAAGAGAAAGAAAATCTGTTAAGGCAAGATCCGTTTGATTCTCGTCTCAAGACTCACAAATTACAAGGAGGTTCTGGAAATCTTTGGTCTTTTTCTGTGGGTTATAAATACAGAATAATTTTTGAATTTGATTATAATGTGATCTATTTTCACGAAGTAGGCGATCATTCTGTATATGACCGACTATAGTATGAATTTTCGAGTAGTTTCCCAAAGAAAACGAAACGATTCCGTTCGGGTAGACATCCTGGGTCATGAGGTCACGATGCTCGGCGATTACTCGTTGTTGCATCGCCACGCTGTCGGTGGGGTAGCGCACCGCCTGTTCTAAGCGGGTGACGCACGTCGTCAAACCAATGTGCCGGCAGATTGCCAGTGCGTTGGAAGAGTCGGGTGTCTCAAAGTTGAGACGCGGCCCGATTTCCACGATCGAAGTGGAATCATCATCCACCAGTGCGTAGAAGGATACTGGTTGGACTCTTTTTGGTTCAGCGGGGTCGGCGATGAGTCCTCGGAGTTTTTCAAGCTCCTCAGTATTGAGTAGGGCGGACGTCTCAACATAGAAACGCTCCTCAGCATTACCTGCTAGCAAACGGAAGAAACTAGTAATCATGAGAGGCTCCTTTCAGTGCCTTGATTTTTTCTGACAAAAATTGACAAAAAACATAAACAATAAGCACCTACAATAGGTGCTTTCCGGAGGTTATACTACGGGAAATTGCTCTAAAAGCAAGAAAAAAGCGATTCCTGGTGGAATCGCTTGTGGTTGGGGATTTGTCTTAGTTTCCTTAGCGTGACACACCCTCGGGCACTACTAGGGATTCGGGGTGAATGCCATCCCATGTGATTTGGCCAGAGACGACCATTTTGGTGATGGCTGATTGGTAGGCGTGTTCCAACTTGTTAACGCGCGCACCAAGGGTTTCGGGCGTGTCGTCAGGCCGGATTTTTTCCCGGATGCGGAAGAAAACTGGGCCGCGGTCATATTCGCCCGTAACGAAATGCATACACACTTCGGAGTGGGTGAGTTCGCCGAGCTGGTATGCCTGCATGACGGCTTCGTGCACGTGGTGGCCATACATGCCGGGCCCGCCAAACGCCGGCAAGGGGCCAGGGTTGATATCGAAGACTGTTTGTGAATTGAACTTGGTCTTCGGGTCAAGCCCCTCCACTTTTTTAAGCCAGCCGGAAAGGGCGAAGAAGTCGGCGTGTGAATCTTTTGCCAGCCATTCATAACCTTTGGCATCCCATGGTCCGGGGAAGTGCCTGAAGGGTACCTTTAGCGCCTTGGCTCGCCGGCGCACGCCACCATCCTTGTGGTTGGAAACGACGCCGACAATCTTGGCATTCAGTTCTCCAATTTCTGATGCCCTGAAGAGTTCTTGAAAGCCTGAACCGCCGCCCTCGGGAGTCCCCGAAGCAAAAACCAATATTCTGGGTTTTTTCATGTAATACCTCCAAAATGTTCTGTGAATTCTCTCTGCATACTAATGAAATGTGGAATTTTTGCAACTCTTGCGTCGCCTTTTCATTTGGCGGTTTTTCCGCTACACTTCTGCCTATGAACATTAAACGAACGGTATTACCGAATGGCTTGCGAATTATTACGGTGCCTATGAAGGACGCACCCACGGTGACGGTGCTGGCGATGGTGGAAGTGGGTTCAAAATATGAAAATAAGCAGACGAGTGGCCTTTCACATTTTTTGGAACACATGTGCTTTAAGGGCACGGAGAAGCGTCCGGCGGCCAAGGATATTAGCCGTGAATTAGATACTTTAGGGGCTCAATATAACGCTTTTACGTCCGAGGAATTCACAGGCTACTGGGCTAAAGCGGCTAAAAACCACGTGGAGAAGCTTGTGGACGTCGTGAGCGACATTTACCTCAACTCAACCTTTCCTGCCGCGGAAATTGAAAAGGAGAAGGGTGTGATCGTGGAGGAAATTAATATGTATCGTGACATGCCCCAGCGTCATGTGCAGGAACTCTTCATGAAAGCGCTCTATGGCGATCAGCCCGCAGGTTGGAGCATTGCCGGCACAAAAGAAACCGTGCGTTCATTTACGCGCGAAAATTTTCTGGCTTATCATGCTGAACACTATGTCGCTAAGGCTACCACCATTATTGTGGCGGGCGGTTTCAACCAGGCCAAAGTCATCGGCCTTTTGAAGAAAGCGCTCGCTGGTGTGAATAAAACCAAAAAGAGTACGAAGTTGGCGGTTGTTGAGGAGCAAAAGGCACCTGCTATTATTGTTGAGCATCGCCCAACCGACCAAAGTCATATTGTGCTTGGGGTGCGTGGCTATCCTGTTGGTCATAAAAACCAAGTGGCGGCGGAGGTCCTCACTTCAATTTTGGGCGGCGGCATGAGTTCTCGCCTGTTTCAGCGCCTTCGTGAAGAAATGGGCATTGGCTATTACGTGCGCGCTAGTTACGACGCTCTTACCGACCACGGCATTCTTTCCGTGTCGCTTGGCTGTGATACGAAACGCGTCGGAGAGGGAATTGAGGCTATTCTGGCGGAATTCAAAAAACTTAAAACTGAATTAGTGGGCAAAGAAGAGTTAGTAAAAATCAAGCAATATATCGCGGGCGGTCTGCTTTTGGAGCTCGAATCTTCCGACCATATTGCCGAATTTTTTGGCCATCAGGAAATTCTGCGCCAAGGCCTGAAAAAGCCAGCGGAGCTTATTGCTAAAATCAATAAAATCACAGCTGCCGATATTCAGCGTGTTGCCAACGAGCTTTTTCTGGATAGTAAATTAAACCTGGCCGGCGTTGGGCCGCTTCCCGAAGACGCTGTTCTCAAATCATACACACATCTCTAAATTACAATGGCAAAAAAGTTTTACGTCACCAGTCCGATTTTCTATCCAAACGCTCGACCGCATTTGGGTCACGCCTACACTGCCACACTTTGTGATATTTTCGCCCGCTATCATCGTGCGCAAGGTGACGCGACCTATTTCCTGACCGGTACCGATGAAAATACCGGCAAGGTTGTGAAGGCCGCCGCGGCGGCAGGGAAGGACTTGCCGGCTTTTTTGGACGAAATTACCGCTAATTTTAAGGTTTTACACGCCGCGCTGGGTATTTCCTACGACCAATTTATCCGTACTACCGACCAAAAACAGCACTGGCCGGGAGCGCAGAAAATGTGGCAAAAGCTCGTTGAGGCTGGTGATATCTACAAACATGAGTATGAAGGCTTGTATTGTCGCGAGTGCGAAGCTTTTTACACGGAAAAAGATCTGATAGGCGGCAAATGCCCGATTCACGGCATTGTCGCTGAAAAAATCAAAGAGCAAAATTACTTTTTTCGGCTTTCAAAATACACGGATCAGATTAAAAATGTCATTAGTTCCGGTGAGTTGGCTATCGTTCCAGAAACGCGTCGCAACGAAATTCTAGCTCTTTTGGAGCGCGGCTTGGAAGATGTGAGTTTCTCGCGCCCCAAAGGAGTAGTCCCGCACGGTATTCCCGTGCCCGGCGATTCGGAGCAGGTCATTTATGTGTGGTGTGACGCTCTCGTAAATTATATTTCCGCCCTCGGCTACGGCAGTGTCGACGAAAGCACATTCAAAAAGTTCTGGCCCGCCGATATGCATATTATCGGCAAAGACATTCTTCGTTTCCATGCCGCCATTTGGCCAGCCATGCTTCTTTCTGCCGGTTTGCCTCTGCCTAAAAGTATTTTTGTGCACGGTTTTATTCTTTCCGGTGGCAAAAAGATGAGTAAATCACTCGGAAACGTTATTGACCCGGCCGATTTAATCGCCGAATATGGCGCGGAGGCGGTGCGTTACTATTTTGCCCGGGAAATAAGCCCTTTTGAAGATGGTGAGCTTACGGTGGAAACATTTAAAGCCGCTTACAATGCTAATTTGGCTAACGGCCTGGGTAATTTAGTGAGCCGGGTGATGAAAATGGCGACGGTAAACGGAGTCGTGTTTGATTCGAAATCCGGAGGCTCTGTCGCGAAGAATATCGCGAAGCATTATCAGGAGGCGTTTGCTGAATATAATATAAAAATGGCGATGGATTTGGTGTGGGGGATTGTGGCGGCTGCCGACCAGAGTATCCAAACCAATCAGCCGTTTAAAAAAATAAAAGAAGACAGGCCTGCCGCGGAAAAGAACATCAAAGAATTATTAGCAGATCTCGCCCTTATTGCCACTCTTTTGGGGCCAATCATGCCGGAAACCGCTAAAAAAATAGCCGCATGTGTATCGGATAATAAAATGCCCGAGGAAGCACTTTTTTTGCGCAAAGAATAATCATCTCCTTATGAAGCCCGAGAACATTCGTCATTTTGATGTTCATTCCCACCTGAATTTTCCGCAGTTTGAGGCGGATAGGGAAGCGGTGATTGCCGAAATGGTGGCTAAAAACATAGCTACTATTACTGTCGGCACCGGTTTGGAAACATCACGCCAGGCGGTGTGGTTGGCAGAAAAGTATGAAAATTTGTGGGCGGCGGTTGGTTTTCATCCGTTAGACGCCGGAGCGGTTACGGAAGGGGATTTTGCGGAACTGAAGAAAATTATTGGCAAAGAAAAAGTTGTGGCTATTGGCGAGTGTGGTTTGGATTATAGCCGGCCGCTAACAGAGGACGAAAAGAAAAAACAGAAAGAGGGTTTTCTGCGCCAGGTTGAACTCGCTGTGGCCGCTGATAAGCCGCTCATTATTCATTGTCGCGATGCGTATGAGGATGTGCTGGGGTTGCTCGCCGAAAAGAAAAAAGAATACGGTGAGCGCTTGCGTGGCGACTTCCACTTTTTTACCTCGCCGGTGGATGTGGCGAAAAAATGCCTTGAACTTGGGTTTTACGTGTCGTTTACGGGGCCAATCACCTTTACGAAGCAGTATGATGAAGTTGTTGCCTTTGTGCCGCTTGAAAAAATAATGATTGAAACCGATGCTCCCTATGCCGCGCCCGCCCGCGAGCGTGGTCGGCGAAATAGCCCCTTATATGTGGGGGAAATGGCCGAAAAAATCGCCCTAATTAAGAAGGTGGCTCTTGACGTTGTTGAAAAAACGTTGGTGAACAACGCTTTTGAACTTTTCTTTAAGAAAAATTGATGAGAATTTTAACTGGTTGTTGATATAGTTCTTGGTGTTGATGTAGCGCCATTTCATTTGCACTCATACGCCGCCTGTGGTACCCTTGTGGCTACTATGACGAAAAAAGAGGCCACCGACACCAACAGCAAGAAGCTCTACGAGCTCGGCTATCTGCTAGTTTCCTCTATTGCCGAAGATCACGTTGCGGCTGAGGTAGAGGCAATAAAAAGCGCTATTACGAAGGCTGAAGCGGAAATCGTCTCAGAAGATTCACCAAAGCTCATTCCCTTGGCTTATTCCATGGTGCACGGTGCTTCCGGTCAAAAGAAGAAATTTGATAAGGCCTATTTTGGTTGGATAAAGTTTACTGCCGAAGCTACCGCCGTTGAATTCATTAATCGTTTTTGCCACGAACATGAGCAATTTTTACGCTTTATGATTGTGAAAACAGTCAAAGATGAGCCGCAAAGCGCTCCTCGCGCCCACCTTAAAACGGTTGTTGCTGAGAGTTCCTCGGCCAGCCAGCATTTAACGCCTGAAACTACCCCAGAAGTAGCAAAAAAGCTCGATAAAAAGCCTTTGGACGAAGCTGAGCTTGATAAAACCTTGGAACGTTTGGTAATCTAGGTAGAGTTGCTTGCTCTTATATCTAAGTAATTAATTTATCAACCTATGTATCTCAATAAAGCATTTATTATCGGCAACCTTACTCGCGATCCAGAAATGCGTTCTCTCCCATCTGGTATCCAGGTTGCCAGTTTCAGCGTAGCCACTAATCGCGTTTATAAGGATAAAAATGGTGCTCGTCAGGAATCCGCCGACTTTCATAATGTTGTTGTTTTTGGGCGTCAGGCGGAAATTGTCTCCCAATACCTCAAAAAAGGTTCTTCTGTTTTGGTAGAGGGCAGAATGCAGACTCGTTCGTGGGATGCAAAAGATGGCCAGAAGAAATATCGCACGGAAATCGTCGCTGATCGCGTACAATTTGGTCCGCGTGCCGGCGCCACTTCCGGTGGCCCAGGCGGTGGTGCTCAGGGCGGCAAAGGGGAGTCGGCTGCAATGGCTGAAGCCGCGGCTAACGCCCAAGCGGTTGACAAGCCCGATACTATCGAGTACCCTACGGAAGAAATCAATCCCGACGACATTCCTTTCTAAGAGCATAATTCTATGGCCAATAAACAATCATATTTTTCCCAAAACAATATCAAGCGCGTTGATTACAAAGACGTCGAGCTTCTTAAGAAGTTTCTTAATCCGCACGGCCGCATTCTTGGTAGTCGCCGCACTGGCGTTAGCGCCAAAGATCAGCGCCAGGTAAGTACTGCGGTTAAATACGCTCGTTTTCTCGGCCTCCTGCCCTATACTTCTCGGTAAAATAAAAGTAGTATGCAAAGAAAAAATCCCCTGTGAGGTTGGGGATTTTTTTCTTATCTCATTTTTTCTCTAGAAGGCCTTGCCTGTACCGGCGCGCTCTGCGTATTCTCCTGTTTCTGTGTTGATACGGATAACCTCGCCTTCTTCAATGAAGAGCGGGGCATTTATAACAGTCCCGTTCTCTAGTTTAATTTGCTTGGAGCCGCCCTTGGCGGTGTCGCCCTTTACGGCTGGCGGGGCCTCAACCACTTTTAGGTCGACCTTAATGGGAATTTCCACGCCGAGGATACGCTCGCCAAACATGAGGGCTGTAACGAGGTCTTTTGCTTTAAGAAAGCGCACTTTAGTGCCCACGAGCGCCTCGCTAATAGGAAAACGCTTGGAAGGGTCGTTGGCATCGCAAAACCAGTGTTCGCCCTTGTTAGTGTAAAGGTATTTCATCTCTTTCTTATCAATTTCCGCCTCATCTACCTTCTCCGATTGGTGAAAGGAGATTTCCTTAATGTTGCCCGTGATAAGGTTGCGGAGCTTGGTGGCGTTGACCGGCTTACGCTGTTGTTTACGGAAAACGTGCGAGTCAATAACTTCGTAGGGGTCGCCCTCGTAAATAATAAACTTTTTTGCGGTGATTTCGCTGTATTCAAGCATAGTAAAACAAAGTGTACGGGAATTCCGTCTAAAAGGCAACCAGAGAAAGGAATCCTATACTATTCGTCGCTACCACCATGAACTGCCACGGAGGAGTCGGCTTTAAGGCCTTCACGGATTTTTGCCAGAAGTTCATCTTGCACTTTTGGATTTTCGCGTAGAAAGGTGCGGCTGGCATCGTAGCCACGGCCGAGTTTGATGTCTCCGTACTCATAGGAAGAACCGCTTTTCTTTATGAAGCCCATTTTTTCTCCGAGAGCGAGCACTTCACCTTGTTGAGAGATACCCTCATTATAGATAAGGTCAAATTCCGTTTGTTTGAATGGCGCGGCCACTTTGTTTTTAACGACTTTCACGCGCACCCGGCCGCCAACCACCTCTTCGCCCTTTTTGATTTGGGCGATGCGGCGGATATCCAAGCGAACAGAAGTGTAAAACTTCAAGGCTTTGCCACCGGGCGTGGTTTCAGGGTTGCCAAACATTACGCCTATTTGCATGCGGATTTGGTTGATAAAGATAACGATGGTTTTAGAGCGGGCTACGATGCTGGTGAGCTTGCGAAGGGCTTGTGACATGAGCCGGGCCTGCTTGCCCACGTGAAAGGCCCCCATTTCACCCTCTATTTCATCCTTGGGTGTAAGGGCGGCAACGGAGTCAATAACAATAACGTCAAGCTTACCCGTGCGCACCAAGCTATCGGTGATTTCCAATCCCTGCTCACCGGTATCCGGTTGGGAAATAAGGAGGTCGTTGATTTTTACGCCAAGCTTACCGGCATACTCTGGGTCCATGGCGTGCTCGGCGTCAATATAGGCGCAGACACCACCCTTTTTTTGGGCTTCGGCGATAACGTGTAGGGCAAGAGTGGTTTTACCCGACGATTCCGGGCCGAAAATCTCCACAATGCGGCCGCGGGGTAGGCCGCCGATGCCGAGAGCCGCATCAAGACCGATGGATCCGGTAGAGATAGAGTCAATATCAACGTGCGGTTTGGAGCCGAGGGTCATAATGGCTTCCTCGCCAAATTTTGTCTTTATTTGGTCAATAGCTTGGCTGATGGCCGCGCCCATCTCTTTTTTCTCTGCCGGTTCTTTTTTGTGTTTAGGCATTGTTGTATATATTATATTAATAAATCTTGGGGTATAGGGGAGTGCGGGACGCTCGCAGTATACACTGGGCCCAATCCTACAACAACTCGGTTAAAATTCTCATCAATAAAAGCTTAAGAATTTCTTAAGACTAGACCAAATTGCTTGGAAACTGTTCGGCCAAATTTATCCTTGGCGCGGAGCGTCCAGCTATTATAACCGGGGGAAAGAACTAGTTCCTCGTTAAAATTGCCCTGCTGGTCAACGAATATGGGCCGGTCATTCAAACTAATAAACGAGATGTTGCGGGCTTTTCCTGAGATAGTGACAAGCGAATTGGTCAATGAAGAGCCGTCAGTGGGCGTGACAAGGGAAATCTGTGGTCCCATAATAATGTTTCGCGATTGAAAAAGGCCATATCCTAAAAAGGCTATGCCTATCAGAAAGCCGGATACCCAAGCAATTTTCTTTTTGTGGGGGTGGATAGTCATGAATTATGCCGGGTCGGATACTACTTCCTCGGCTGCTTCGGCGGCAGGGGCGACCGGAGTTTCGTTGCCACCAAGAACTTCTCGTGGTCTAGCACCATCGCCAGGGCCGATAACGCCGTTTTCTTCAAGGAGGTCAATCAGGCGGGCGGCACGAGCGTAGCCCACGCGGAGTTTGCGTTGAAGGTAGGAAGTGGAGGCCTTACCAGCGGCAACAACGGCCTCCCGGGCCTCATCGTAGAGTGGGTCGCTGTCATCATCGTTACTACTGCCGAACGTTGCGTCAAAAATGGCGTTTTTATCTGTTGCTGTTTCAGTCAGGTTGATGTCGGAGGGTGGCACGTCGCTGTAGGTGTCAACAAAATAACTCACCACGTCTTTAAGTTCTCGCTCTGAAATATAGGCCGACTGAATGCGGCTTGGCTTGGCCATTTCGCCCGACATAAAGAGCATGTCACCAGCACCGAGGAGTTTTTCCGCGCCACCAGTGTCCAAAATGGTGCGCGAATCAATTTGTGAGGTTACTTGCAGGGCGATGCGTGAGGGGATATTGGCTTTAATAAGGCCGGTAATAACATTGACTGATGGGCGCTGGGTGGAAAGGATGAGATGAATACCCACGGCGCGGCTCATTTGGGCGAGGCGCACCACAGCCGATTCTAATTCACGCGGGTAGGCCTGCATGAGGTCGGCTAATTCGTCAATGACAACAACAATATAGGGCATTGTTTCTGGTAAGAGCTCAGCCTCTTCGTCGGCGGGATCTTTGATTTTTTTGAGGGCCGGGCTGACGATGTTTTTGTGGTACGACTCTATGTCGCGCACTTTTTCCGTTTCAAGGATATCGTAGCGGCGATCCATTTCTTTACCTGCCCACTTCAGAGCGAGAATGGCTTTTTTCGGGTCAGTGATAACTGGCGTTAGAAGGTGGGGGATATTGTTGTACATCGTTAACTCTACTCGTTTCGGGTCAATCATGATGAATTTCAGGTTTTCAGGTGAGTTGCGATAGAGGAGTGAGGTGAGAATTGCATGAATAGTCACTGATTTTCCTGAACCCGTGGCCCCAGCGATGAGAAGGTGGGGCATTTTTGCTAGGTTAGCAAAGTGACTTTTTCCGGAAATGCCCCGGCCGAGAGCAACCAAGAGCGGCTTTTCCGACGTTTGAAATTCTTCGGCAGAAAGGAGTGTTCCTAGGCCCACCGTAGTTTTGGAACTATTTGGGATTTCGATACCTACCAGTGATTTGCCGGGAATCGGTGCTTCAATGCGGATTGGGTGGGCCGCTAAAGCCAGAGCCAGGTCGTTCTGGAGGCCGACAATGCGTGAAAGCTTAACGCCCTCGGCCGGTTTAAGAGCGTAGCGGGTTACTGAAGGACCAATGGAGATTTCATCCATTTCTACACTAATACCGAAGTTTTGTAGGCTACGCTTAATGATGTTGGCATTAGCTTTAATGTCCCCGACACCCGGCTTACCACGGTCTTCTTCAAGTAGGGAAAGAGGTGGAGGAGTGAATACCTTACCCAGGAATTTTCGACTACTAACAGCAAACTCTTCCCCGGAGCTTTTTTCCGGGTTGATTATTCTAGGCGCTTTTTCAGGAAGGGGTTTTTGAGCATCATTCTCCTCGCTTAAAACCGCCCCCTTTTTTAGGGTTGCTGCCGCAAGTCCTTTAGATTCTAGGGCAGGATTGTCAAGAATAAAACCCTCCTCATCCTTCTCTTCCTCGGTGTATTTTTTCCAGAACAAAAGTCGCTTCCAGCTGATGCGGTTGTCAACGGTTACTACGAGAGAAATAAAAGCGATACCTACCAGAAAAACCAAAGAAGCCCACACGTCAAAAAAGTGGACGAGTGGACCGGCGATAATGGAACCAATGAAGCCGCCTGCTTGGTCTACTGGCGCGCTCTTAAAAATTACTCCGATGATTCCCAGGAAAGCCACGATGCTTATAAAAAACGTAACAATACGTATCCAGCCAATTTTTTGACGGTGCAGGGAGCTGAGAAAAATAATGCCCGTGAAAAAAGAAAATATAGGCAGAAGGAAGTAGCCAATACCAGAGAGAAATTTAAGGCCAGTATATGAAGTGTCGCCGACTGGCCCAGCCTTGCCTATGGCAGAGAGAATGAAAAAGATGCTCACTATAAAACAGACAATAGCGTACACAATTTTTAGCGTCTCTTGTTGGAGGCCGGTGGCAGAGTCTCCGAAGAAATCATCATCTTTTTCAGAACGCGTTTTTCTCTGTTTTTTCATTGTTTCTTGGTGAAAATTATACCACAAGTAGAGAGAAAAAGTTTTTGACAAGCTCTATGCATGGCAGTAGCATGTAAAGGACATTAAAGACATTATTTTAATTCACAAAAGACAGGTTTTATGACATCAGAAAAAAATCAGAACCTAAAGGACAATGTCTTTTACAACATCTCTTTTTTCCACAACGACCAAGAAGTCCTATTCCTCTATCAGAAGATAGAAAGGATATGTGGGGCCATTTTTCTCGTTACCCGTCTCATCGAAGAGAATGTTCTTATTAAAAGGACAATCCAAGAATCGGCCATACTGTCCTTTAAGGAGTGCTCACTACTTGTGGCAAATCCAACTATCACAACCCAAAAGCTTAAGGACGTGTCTCTTAGTTTGACTGTTTTGTATGCCTATTTAGACAATGCATTTTGGTCGGGCCTGTTGTCGCAGATGAATTCCTCTGTTATCCAAAAAGAGATTCGTGCCAGTGTTAATCTAATCTCGCAATTAGATCAAAAATATAGGAACACAACCAACCCCCAAAACTCATTTTTAACTCTGCTAGAAAAAAACCCGGCATCCCTTGTGCCGCCCGTAGTTATAAAAGACACAAATGTCCCCATTAAGGACGCAATAAAGGACAATCTAAAAGACATTATTAAAGACACGACAAAAGACAATAACCAAGAGAGAGTAAGCAAGATAAAGGGACTTTTGCGAGATTTCAAGCCGAGAAATGTAAAGGACATTGCTTCTTTGTTCCCCGAAGTCAGTGAAAAGACCATCCAGCGGGAAATAAATCGCCTTATAGGGCAGGGAATAATCAAGAGAATAGGCGATCGCCGTTGGAGTACTTATATATTGGTATAGCTGTTGAAAAAGCCGATTTTAATGAGTTACTTTTGTTCCTGTGGAAACGTATTTTCTACAGAGGACAGGTTTTTGGGTCGTTATTGACTTTCGCCCATATATATGGGAGTATGGCCACGTAACGGAGTTATCCCCAGAAACCTTGTATTACCGTGTTTTCTTGGTGATTCCGTTGCGTTATACTGCCGACAGTCTGAATTCTGGCGGCTTTTGCATTCCGACGGTATTCTGTAAGGAAAGCAATTTGAAAACTACATAGGATTCTTTACAGCGATTCAATCCTGAAATTTTCCGCTTTGTCCTGTTACGAACGAAACTCTGAAAAGCAGGCCCAATCTCACTAACTATTTTTCATCTTGTGTCGATAAACAAAAGATGAAATTTAGTGCAAAAAACTAAACGCTCCTTTTTTGGCTTCAGGGGCATTTAGTCAACATCGGTCTTTCTTAATGTCGATTAAGATTTATTGATGTCAAAGCCAATTTAGTCGCATGTTTGCGGTTATTATAAATAATTCTTACTAATAAATTCTTACTATGTCTAAAAGCAAAATCTTCGCCGGAGCTCTCGGCGTCGCAACAGTTTTGACGCTTGGCGTCGCTGTTATGACTGCCTCTGCCCAGACCACCTTTACTTCCAACCTCACCGTTGGTTCTACTGGTGCTCAGGTCACCGCTCTTCAGCAAATCCTTGCCTCCAAGGGCTTCCTTACCGTTGCCCCTACAGGTTACTTCGGCTCTCTCACGAAAGCCGCTGTTGCCGCTTGGCAAGCTAGCGTTGGTCTTCCTTCAACCGGTTTCTTTGGTCCGATGTCTCGCGCTGCCATTGGCGGTTCTGTGACAACGACCACTACGACAACCACGAATACTCCTGGTTGCCCAGCTGGCGCTCTATTTAACAGCATGACAGCTGCTCCGTGCGTAGGCACAAGCACTGTTCCTGGTTGCGTACCAGGTGCTTTGTTCAGCTCCACCACTGCTGCTCCTTGCGGTACAACTACAACCACTACGACCACAACTGGTACTGCTACCAGCTGCCCAGTTGGTTATACTTGCACACCTGCTGTTAGCTCAAGCTCAACAAGCAACGAAGGCACGCTTACTCTGACTCTTTCTGGCACACCTTCCAATCAGACCAATATTCAACAGAATATTGATGTTCCTGTTTGGGGTCTCCAGGCTCAGGCTCAGATCGGCGATGTTAGCGTTCAGCGCCTCGACCTCGATGTCGCTGACACTGTTAACGCCGGCTCTCCTTACATTGAGAATCCGGGTAACTTCATCAACAATATCAAGCTCTGGGATGGTTCCACTGTCCTCGGTTCTTGGAACGTAAACACGGGTAACTTCGTTCAAGGTACAACCTCGAGCGATTACTACATCCGCTTGTCCGGCTTCAATTTCTCTGTGCCCAATGGCCAGACGAAAGTTATGACCGTCAGCTTCAGCACTAACGGTGGCATTGATACCAGCCGCACCCTCGTCATTAATGGCTTTGGTTCAACTGGTCTTCAAACAACTAGCGCTGGTGTGACTGACTACTACGACATCCGTGGTGGTACATACTCAACCACGTTTGCTCGCAACCAAACCTTCACCAAGCCGGGCAATACCACAGTAACCTTTGGTATTGATTCTTCTAACCCGTTGTCTCAATCAACCTACGTTGATACAAACACCGGTGCTCAGAACGTCCCCGTTCTTGTCTTCAATGCCCAGGCCACTAACGCTAATGCTCAAATCCAAAGCATTACTGTTCAGCCGACATTGGTAGCTACTGGTGATGCTGTCGCCGCTTCCACGGTTACTCTCGTTCAGAACGGCACAGCCATTGCTTCTCAAAGCTTGAGTGGTAACAACCCTGTTACATTCAACAATCTCAACAACGTTACTGTCGCCTCGGGTACAACCCAGCCGTACGTTCTTGAGGTAAGCGTTCCGGCGTTCGACACTACTAACAAGGGTGTTGGTACGTCCACAGTTACTCTCGCGGTAACAGGTGTTACTTACCAGAGTACAACTGGCCAGATCTATAACGCTTCTCCAAGCTTGACTGGTAATGCTCAGTACTTCTTCACTGCTACACCCCAGCTCGCCTTCGTCACTGGCTCTGCCAGCTTGAGCGGCGGCAGCTATAGCGGTCAGGCCACTACTGTTAACGGCCAGATCACTGTTACGGTAACTCCGAAGGGTGGTCAGATGGTTCAGCCGGTTGCTTCCGACTTTACTGTCGGCCTCGGTACTTCTTTGGCTAACGCCAAGACGCACCTTGCGACGTCAACGCTTTCGATCACTTCGATCACTCCGCAACCGTCTTCCAGCTCTGCCCCGTTGTCCACAGGTCAGACGTATACTATCGTTATTAACGCTACTGCAAACAGCGTTACCAGCGCTTCTATTCTTCCGACCAGCGGTCTCACCTACCAGTTCTACTTGGTTGGTGCTTCCACTACGGTTCAGAACCCGATTGGTGGTAATGTCAGCAGTGTCCAAACTTGGGGTCTCGATAACTTCAAGAGCGGCGCCATTACTCCGACCTTCTAAGCTACTTGTGAATCTCGCTTAATTGACCTTGGTTAGTTAAGAAGATTAGCTAAACAAAAGCCCACTCTAACGAGTGGGCTTTTGTGTTGGTTGATTTTTGTGGTGCAGTGCGCGATTTCACAAAAGATTTAAGAAAAATTGATGAGAATTTTAACAGTGTTGTGTAAGAGTGGCGGTATGTTACCCGTTTTTAATAATAGAGTCGCCTATATTGACGAAACCAATCTTCATCACGGGATTTCGGAAGTTGGCTGGAAACTGGACTATCGGAGATTTAGAGTGTGGCTGGCTGAAAAATACGACATACAAGTTGCCAAGATGTTTTTAGGAAAAGTTCCCGGACATGACACTATTTATCGCAATTTGGAAGATGCGAGATTTCTACGAAGATACTATGTCGCAAGCCGTAGTCGTGACAAGTGACGGCGATTTTGCTTGTTTAGCAAATTTCCTTAATGATCGACAAGCATTACGATCTATTGTTTCCCCGCGGGCCGCGGCGTCGTTTCTTCTGAGAAAAATCAGGGTGCCTATAGTATATCTCAACGAGTTCAAGAATATTTTGGAATTTAATATCAAATACGAAAAACACCCCGATGGAGACAGAACTCCATAAGGGCATTTTTCATAAGAATACGCTCTATATGATAGCAAGTTTCTCTGTGCCGTCAACTTGCATTTTTTTAAATTTTGTTTTGCAACTAGCGATTTCATAAAAGATTTAAGGTTTCTTCAGGAGGATTTTAACGACCAGGAATATGCTTGGGGTATGAAAAGAAACATACTCTTTTTTCTCCCATCGGCAGCCGCAAGGGCACTTTTATTCGTAATTATTAGCAGTTTTTTCATTGTTGGTGCGAGCTTTGCGCCAGCTTTGGTGTACGCGGCCGGGTCAACCGCGGTTAGTGGTGAAATATCTACTGACATGCTGTGGAATAAGGCCGGAAGTCCCTATGTGATTTCTGGCATGGTTACGGTTGATGTGGGTGCTACGCTCACTATTGCCCCGGGTGTTGTTGTGAAATTCGCGTCCAATGCCGCCCTAACGGTCAATGGCGCGTTGGTGGCCACGAGCACGACTGCTAGCCCCATTTACTTCACCTCTGTTGCTGACGACACTGTAGGCGGTGACAGCAATGGGGACAAATCAGCTTCGGCACCTTCTCCTGCTGACTCCTGGTCCATAGCATTCATTAATGCTTCACCCTCAAATATCACAAATGCTGTAATGCGTTACAGCAGGGGCGGCATTTTTGCCCTTAATACATCATTGGCAGTAGCGAGTACGAGCTTTAGTCACATGAATGGCCAAGTTGCTCTGGACGGGAGCACTTTTAACGCTTACAACATTACTTTTTCAGACATGAGCCGCGGCGCACTTAGTATTTATGGATCCAGCACCGCTCGCGTTTCAGGAGTGGTCGTGAGTAGCAGTGCCACCGACGCGGTCGTTGTGTATCAAAATAGCGTTCTTTCCGCTGACAATGTGACGGTAACGGAAGAAAGCAAGGGTGGGGGGTTAACTGTTTTTAACTCAGCGACAGCGTATTGTGATAAGTGTTTGTTTTCGCGCATTGACAACAATAGCGGCCCCTCCGTTGCGGTGTACTCTGGTAGCACACTTTCTCTCACTAATTCAGACATAAGAAATGCCACTGGCACGTCAGCAACGGCTCTGGAAATCTATGATCCGGCCTGGAATAATCCCTCGCTCGAGCGGCATTCGCAGGCGATCATTTCCAATAGCGTTTTTGAGGGAGGTATCAATGGGGTAGTGGCTTTTGGGCCGGTCACGCTTACGCTTGCTGATGCTACAGTAAGTGGTTTCAGTAATGATGGCGTGCAGGCATATAGTGGGGCGACTCTTGCGGTCCAAACAACCACGTTCACTAAAAACCAGAATGCTGGAATAGAAGTCTGGGGTGATATCAACGGTTCAATCGTTGATAGTTATATTATGGGCAACTCTCTGTATGGAATCCTTAGTCGTGCCACTACGCCTTTGGGGGCCGCTCATAATTGGTGGGGAAGCGCTAGCGGGCCATATCACCCAACGCTTAATGTGGGCGGCACTGGTAATGCTGTTTCTGACGATGTGGCATTTTCGCCATGGCTGACGAGCCGCAGTTTACGAATTACCCAGAAAAAACCTACCAACGGAAGCGGCGGCCAACCGATTGCTCAGGCTTGCTGTTCCAGTGTTCTTTTTATTCCCGGCTTGGAGGCTAGTCGTCTTTATGCCACATCAAGCACGTTGCTGGGTAGTTTGACAGGTAGCGTTACGGAAAATCAGCTATGGGAGCCGGGGTTGAATTCTCAAAACGATCAATTGTTCCTGGATAAAAACGGCAGTAGTATACGTTCTATTTATACCAAAGACGTTATTAAGACGAGCAATGAGGTAGCTAGTAATCAAGATATTTATCAGCATTTTACCGACATGTTGGATGGTTTGGCGCGGAGCGGCACTATAGCGGCGTGGCAGGCATACCCTTACGACTGGCGGCTTGATCCGGAGTCGATTGTTGCTGACGGCACTCGTCTGGCCGATGTTCTTGCAAAACTAGAACCAACAGTACTTGCTTTGGCCGGCGCTTCAAAAACGGGCAAGGTAACCATCGTTGCTCATAGTAATGGCGGTATTTTGGCAAAGCTTTTACTCAGCAAGCTTCAAGTTGACGGTAAGAGCGCGCTTGTGGATACACTCGCGATGGTGGCAGTGCCTCAATTGGGAACATCACTGGCTATTCCGGCCCTGCTCTCCGGTTATGGCCAGAGCTTGGGCTGGGGATGGTTGTTAGGGGAAAGTACCGCCCAACAACTGGCACAAAATATGCCTTCCGCATATATGATGTTGCCGTCGGCCGCATACTTCAGCGCAATGGGGCCGGCCGTGCTCTTTGACGCGTCGCTAGACGCTATTTCCAACCTACATAAAATCTATGGCTCGGCAATTACCACAGTGACTGCTATGGAAAATTTTCTTGCGGGCTCAGCCGACCATCGTATCGGGAATCAGCCATTGCTGGCCATGGCTAATAATCTATTGATAACAAATGCATACGCCGAGCATCTTACTCTTAATGCGTGGCAAGCCCCAAAAGGTATTTTTGTTGTGCAAATTGGCGGGGTTGGCCTTAATACGCTTTCGGCTAGCCGTTACTATGCTCGGCAAATAAATCCTCTGGAATTGCCCGTGTTAGATATGGAGCCCCAATTCACATCGCTGGGCGATACTACCGTAGTTGCTGCGAGCGCCACTGCCGACCAATCGGCTACCAGCTATTACGTTGACCTAGCTGGATATAATGGTTTTGCTAATGAGAATCGCGGCCATGCCGACATTCTTGAAGCGGAACCGGCAGAGAAATTACTTTCCGCTATTATCCAGAAAACAAACCTGAAGTTGTCAGTTTTACCTCGATTTATCTCCACCTCTATTCCTGAGATTTACAAAACTAATTCAGGGGCGATGGAGGAAATCAGTGTTCATTCGCCGGTCGCTCTGGACATTTACGACAACCAGGGCCATCACACTGGGCTAACGGCTTCCGGCGTGCAAAATCAAATTCCGAATAGTTATTACCTACCATTTGGGGAAGGAAAATATGCTGGCGTGCCTGCTGACACAATGGGCAAGGTAGTGCTTTCGGGCGAAGCGGCTGGAACTTTTACGCTTGATATCACGAAGGGCGGCGCAAAAACAGAATTTACCGATATTCCTGTTCTGCCTGTATCCATGGCTACTTTTGATCTATCTAGCACGGCGCCGATGCTTCGTGTCGATTTTGATGGTGACGGCACCACGGATGAAATTATTAGCTCAGCCACTAGTAGTAGTTTAACGACTCATATTACTTCACTCAAAAAAATTACGGCTTTATTCGGCCTGCCTGATCCAGCTAAGGCGGGGCAGAAAATCGACCTGGACGACATTTTGGCAAAGATAAAGCTCTTTACGCGTCTTTCTGTATTGAAGCGGCAGGACTGCGTCGCGGCTTTGCGGGCCATGTGGAATGAGCTCTCTAAGGCCGAGGGACGTTGACAAAAAGCTCTCCGGCAGGGTAGGATAGTGCCACGTGTGCCAAAGACAAGAGGCTCCTTTTAATAAAGGATAAGCCCTCTCGAGGTATTTCTCACTTTGCACATCGTCGGTCGAAACACTAACTTCGTAGAAGTTCTCTATGGCATTATCAAAAAACAAAAAGAAAGAGGTTTTGGAAAAAGTATCCAAAATCGCCGCCGAATCAGCCTCCATGGTTTTCGTGAATTTCCATGGTTTGCCGGTAGCGGAAACCACTGCCTTGCGCCGCGACTTGCGCGCTCAGGGTGTTGGCTACACAGTTGCAAAAAAGACACTCGTTCGCAAAGCACTTACCGACGGTAAGAAGCTTGGCGGCACTATGCCGGAATTAACCGGCGAGGTAGCCATTGCCTACACTATTGGTGATGTATTGGCTCCGGCCCGCGAGGTTTACGCGTTTGAAAAGAAGCATGAAGGCAAGCTCTCTATTTTGGGGGCGGTCTTTGAAAGCGCCTACATTGGCCGCGATGCTACGCTTAATTTGGCAACTATTCCGTCGCGTCAACAGCTTCTGGGTATGTTGGTGAATATTATCAACAGCCCCATCCAGCGCGCCGTAATAGCTTTGAGCGAAATCGCAAAAATCAAAACAGCATAATTATTAGATTCTAATTAGAACACTATGTCCGAAGATACAACAGTAGCAATCCCATCCCAATTCAAAACAATCGTTGAGGGCATTGAAAAGATGTCAGTTTTAGAGCTCAATGAGCTCGTCAAGGTATTCGAGAAGCGTTTCGGTGTTTCCGCGACCGCCGTGGCAGCTGCTCCAGCCGCCGGTGCCGGTGCTCCAGCCGCTGAAGAAAAAAGCGCTTTTACCGTTCACTTGAAGGAAGTGGGCGCCGCTAAAATCGCCGTTATTAAGGTAGTTAAGGAAGTTCTCGGCCTCGGTCTTAAAGAAGCCAAGGATCTTGTTGACGCCGCTCCGTCCATTCTCAAGGATGGCATGAAGAAAGAAGATGCCGAAGCCTTCAAAAAGAAGGTTGAGGAAGCTGGCGGAAAAGTTGAACTAAAATAAATAAGAACGTGCCCGCTCTCAAGCGGGCATTTTCTACAAGAAGCACCCCTATGATAGAAATTCTGGAAAAATTATTCGGTTCGGCGACCAAGGTAAAAATCATGCGCCTCTTCCTATTTAATCCGGAGGAAATATTTACACTAGTTGCTACCGCTCTGCGCTCGCGGGTTCCTGAGACGGACGCTAAGCACAATCTTGCTCTTTTGGAGGAGGTGGGGCTTATTGAGCGGCGCAAGGTTTCTCAGGAAGTTAAAGTGAGCAATAAACTCGGTAAAAAACAAAAGAAAAGTTCACGCACGGTGGATGGTTGGATTCTTAATCAGGATTTTGGCCTTATCAATCAGTTGCGCGATCTGGTGCTCTACGTTAGTCCGTTCCGCAATCGGGAAATAATCAAGCTTTTGTCTCGGGCGGCAAAACTTAAGCTCGTTGTCCTTTCTGGCGTTTTTCGCCACAATCTTGATGCCCGCATTGATCTTCTTGTAGTTGGCGACAATCTTAAAAAACCAACCCTAGACACGATTATTAAGAAAATTGAATCAGAAATGGGTCGCGAAATAAAATACGCCGCCTTTGAAACGACCGATTTCAAGTATCGCATGGACATGTATGACAAGCTGGTTCGTGACGTTTTTGACTATCCCCACGAGAAGATTCTTGACAAAATTGCCCTCTAATTCCCGGGTACGGCGCAATTGAGCCATAGCGCTTGACGTTAAAACTACTTCAGGTATAATAGCCGCTACCTGAATATGTTAATCAAAAACCCCAATCGCCGCCCATAATAGCCGCTAAAAACGTGCTCTTATGTCCGCGGCATCGCGGACTTTTTGTTAATGATTCAGGAGTGACTGTTGATTTGAAAATTAAATTCCGCCCTTGCATGACTTTCCGTGGCCTACGATAGGCCTCGGAGGGGTCTTTTTAGTGTAAGAGGCGGAGCAGGTAAGTAAAATTAAGTCAATTTCTGTTGTCTGGTCAGTATGTATCTGATTCTAGATAACAGAGCATAATATTGTGGTTCTTGCATTTCCTGACGGGAATGCAAGGGCATACGGTGGATGCCTTGGCTTCAAAAGGCGATGAAGGACGTAGCATAACTGCGATAAGCTCCGGGGAGGTGTCTAGCAACCGACAATCCGGAGATCTCCGAATGAGGAAACTCCCGCGTTTCGACGCGGACATGTACGCTTGACGTACATGAGCACACCTAGGGAAGTAAAACATTTCAGTACCTAGAGGAATAGAAACCAATGCGAAAGCAATGGAATTTCCCGAGTAGCGGCGAGCGAAACGGAATGAGCCCAAACCTAATTTCACCTTTACCATTCTATTTATTTAGAATGGCGAAGGTGCGGTTGGGGGTTGTAAGGCAGTAACTTCACTTTTAAGTGAGGAGAGTTAAAAATTGAGACAATAGCGGAATGCGCTGGAACGCGCAGCCCCAGAGGGTAACGGCCCCGTACGCGAAATTGAATCAACTCTTTTGTTACTGTTCTTGAGTACTTCGAGACACGAGTGGCTCGGAGGAATCCAGCGGAACTAACCGCTAAGGCTAAATACTTTTGAAGACCGATAGTGAACAAGTACCGTGAGGGAAAGGTGAAAAGCAGCCCGGTGAGGGCGGTGAAATAGACCTGAAACCGTATGCCTACAAGGAGTCGGAGCGGGGTACCACTTTCTGTGGTATGACGTTGCTGATACTAATTAAAAACAATATATAAAAATTGACACAAGATAAATTTTCTGTAGATATATAATATTTATTTAAAATTTATCAAAATTTTATCTAAGATGTGTAGTATATGATGTATGTATTACGTCTATATATTGCAAAGTCTTAAAGACAAAACCTTTTATATCGGTTACTCCAACTCAATTGAGAGAAGAATAAAGGAACATAACCGAGGAAAGGGTCGTTTTACGGGCAAGCATATGCCATGGGAGATTCTTTATTACGAAGCTTTTCAGAATGAATTTCTGGCGAAGCATCGGGAAAAGATGCTCAAAGAAAGTGGTCGGGCTTGGCAAGAACTCCGTAAGAGGTTAGGTATTAATCATCGAGAGAAACAATCGTTGATTGATCCTTCCCAGATAAAATTGTTGTGAACTATTTTTAGAGAAAGTATGTTTTTTAGTAAGTGTCAACGTCATAGTGCGAAAAGTGGTGCTCCGTCACGGCGTGCCTATTGAAGAATGAGCCAACGAGTTCTAGCATTCTGCTGGCTAAAGGCGCGAGCCTGGAGCCGCAGGGAAACCGAGTATGAATAGTGCGTTTGTAGAATGCTAGAGACCCGAAGCCAGAGCGATCTACCCATGTGCAGGGTGAATGGTGCCGAAAGGCACCAGGAGGCCCGAACCGGTGAGCCGTTCAACACTCTCGGATGACATGTGGGTCGAAGTGAAAAGCTAATCGAGCCTGGTAATAGCTGGTTTTCTCCGAAATAGCTTTTGGGTTAGCGTCAGGTGTTCCCAAGGGGGGTAGAGCACTGGAAGGTCTCGACAGAGCGAAAGCCCGCGAGACCTATCAAACTCCGAATACTCTTGGTTATAAGCCTGGCAGTTAGACTGTGGGGGCTAAGCTCCATTGGTCAAAAGGGAAACAGCCCGGATCTCTATTTAAGGTCCCTAAATCTATGCTAAGTGCGCTTAAGGTGGTGAAAATTCTCAAACAATGAGGAGGTTGGCTTAGAAGCAGCCATCCTTTAAAGAAAGCGTAACAGCTCACTCATCGAGAGTTTTCGCGCCGAAGATAATCGGGGCTAAGCATAGTACCGAAACTGAGGATTTTAGGTGTCTTCGGACATCTAAAGTGGTAGGAGAATTTTCGTGTCTGCGATGAAGGTAAAGGGGTGACCCATACTGGAGCGTCACGAAGTAAGAATGTTGGCACAAGTAACCGCAATCAGTGTGAAAACCACTGACGCCGAAAGATCAAGGTTTCCTTGGCAATGACAATCAGCCAAGGGTTAGTCGGCCCTAAGGGGATGGCAAACGCCGCACCCGATGGACACAGGGTTAATATTCCCTGACTTTTACGTTAGGCTATGAGATGACGGAGTGTAGTATCGAGAGCACCTTATTGGATTGGTGTTCGTGCCGTGAGAGTCGCTTCCAGGAAAATCCGGAAGCAGCCGTAAGGCAGATTCAAGCGGAGCGAAGATGTTGACGGCGACGTCGACCAATTCTCGAAAGCACGCTTCCAAGAAAAGTCTCTACGCTTACTAACGTGAGAACCGTACCGCAAACCGACACAGGTGATCAGCTCGAGTAGAGCAAGGCGAACGAATGAGAAGTCTCCAAGGAACTCGGCAAAAAAGCGGCCGTAACTTCGGAATAAGGCCTGCCCTTTGTTAACTCAAGGGGCCGCAGCTAAAGTATGCTTGGCAACTGTTTACCAAAAACACAGCTCCCTGCGAACTCGAAAGAGGATGTATAGGGGGTGACACTTGACCAATGCCAGAAGGTCAACTATCGGCGGTGCGATCATATCAAGCTGACTGGTATAAGCCCTGGTGAATGTCGGTCGTAACTATAACGATCCTAAGGTTTAGGACTTGTGCAAACGAGTCCTAAAGGATTGGGATTGTTATAGAAAAATTTGGTAACCAAGAAGCCTATAAAAGTCATAAAAGAGGAATTACTTAAAAACGCTGCCTGATTTCAGCAATGAAATCATCCAATCTAACTATATGCTGGGAAATCTGAGTATGTCATCGTACTAATTTTTTAGCGCAAGCTGGAAAGAAGTAACAATCGGTGAACGCAGACCATCAGCAGGAAAGACTCGTCGCAAGGCGAGAATCCTCAGAAACCAAACGTTAGACCCGGCGTCACTTTGAAAAAAGTGGTGCTGGGAAGATAGAGTTCGTTCTGCATAGCGATATGCAGCTTACAACAATAGCGAAATTCCTTGTCAGGTAAGTTCTGACGCGCACGAATAGTGTCATGACTGAGCAACTGTCTCGGAGACCCGTTCGGTGAAAATACAATACCGGTGAAGATGCCGGTTACCTGCAGCTAGACGAAAAGACCCCGGAAGCTTTACTGCAACTTGATATTGAGCATACGTTGTTGATGCGTAGCATAGGTGGGAGAGGTTGATGTCCTGGTCTCGGCTGGGGCGGACTCGTCAGTGAAATACCACTCTTCATAGATGTATGTTCTAACCCGCGCGGCAAAAACGCGCGGAAACAGTATCTGGCGGGCAGTTTTAGTGGGGCGCTATCCTCCTAAAGAGTAACGGAGGAGTCTATTAAGGTCGGCTAGGTGCGAATGGAAACCGTACCGATAGGGCATTGCCATAAGCCGGCTTGACTGCGAGAGGTAAGTCTCGAGCAGGTGCGAAAGCAGAGCAAAGTGAACCGACCATCCGCATTAGAGGCGGTGGAAGATTATCTGACAAAAGCTACTCCGGGGATAACAGGCTGGTACTGCCTAAGCGTCCATAGCGACGGCAGTGTTCGGCACCTCGATGTCGGCTCAAGATATCCTCCTGGTGGAGAAGCTAGGAAGGGTTTGGCTGTTCGCCAATTAAAATCTTACGCGAGCTGGGTTCAGACCGTTCAGAACCTAATATTGAACACGGGCAATTTTGTGCTGCGTGATTATATTGGGAATTGAACCGTCTGAATCCCGAGGATATAGTGTGTACCCAACTATCTGTAACTTGTTCACGGCGGTCTCGGAAAGAAATTTCCGATGACACAGTCAACTTATTTCGGTGAAACCCGTATCGTGGGAACACGAGCGTTGGTAACACCTAGGGAATTGTGTGCGTTGCAAAATGTATACATGCCCGTAGAGACTACACGTTGACTGCCTTCATTCAATCGATAGATTGAGAAAGGCAATAATATAGTCCATTGCCCGGCGCAAGCCGGGGATAATAACAAGCGTGAGACAGGTTGGTCTCCTATCTGCTGCAGGCGTTGATTTTTGAGGGGATTTGACTCTAGTACGAGAGGACCGAGTTGAACTGACCTCTGGTGTGGGAGCTCTGGCGCCAGCCGGAACGCTCCGTAGCTATGTCGGGAACGGATAACCGCTGAAAGCATCTAAGCGGGAAGCCGACCCCAAGATTAAAAATCGTTGAGACCCCTGGGAGATTACCAGGTTGATAGGCGCTAGGTGTACGTACCGTAAGGTATTGAGCCGAGGCGTACTAATTGGTCGATCTTGTCAGGAAATGCGCGAATCACGATTGCCGCGAAAGCGGCAGTAAATAATGTTATGCTCTGTTATCTGGAATTAGAACTTTCAGATTGAATTTGAAAACCTGCTCATTTTTGTTTTACTTGCCCGGTAAATTAAATTGAATATTGTGTTCTGGTGGTTCGTCGCAGGGGTCACACCTGATCTCATTCCGAACTCAGAAGTTAAGCTCTGCAGAGGCGATGGTACCGTCTATGGATGGGAGAGTAGCTCACCGCCGGAACAGAATATTTAATTTATGGTAAAATAAGCCCTATGTCATGGGCAACTCAGCGGAAAATCTTATATTTTCTCGGCTTTGTCGTTATTGTAGCGGCTATCGCTTTTGGCGTATTTTATTTTTATACCAACCACCCAGCGACCTGTTTTGACGGTATTCAGAATCAAAACGAAATTGGCATAGACTGCGGCGGTCCCTGCACAAAACTTTGCTCCGCTACTGTTCTTATGCCTGTAGTGCTCTGGTCGCGCCTCTTTACATTAGCTCCGGGCGTCTACTCAGCGGTAGCCTATGTGGAAAATCCTAATGCTAATGCCCAAGCTTTTTCCGTTCCTTATACATTTAATTTCTACAATAGCACTGGATTATTGCTCGGTAGCCGTTCGGGGACGGCGTATATTCCAGCGGGGGGACAAAATTTCTCGATTGTTGAAAGTAATATCACCGTAGGTATGGCTTCATCTTCAGTTGATGCTTTTGCTTCTTCACTCGTGAAAACAACGTTTCAGTTTGCTATGCCGATTAATTGGCAAAAGATACTGACGGCGGCGGCCGATTTCAATGCCATAAAAATTGAGAATCAGACGAAAACTTTTACACCAAACACTTCGCCGCGTGTAGAAGCGGATATCGCCAATATTTCTTACCACGATCTGCCCCGCATTGATATTTTCGCAGTCCTTTATGATTCGGCAGACAATGCTATTGGCGTTTCCAAAACATTCATTGCGGGTTTGCCCAAGCAGTCAAGCCAACACATCGTGTTTACCTGGATAACGCCCTTCACTGTTCCACCTGCTCGGGTGGAATTACTGCCTGTTGTCAATGAATCCTCGACTGTCCAATAATCCTTCCGTCTTAAGCCGTTTATGGCAGACCATTGACCCGGTGCTTGTAGCGGCAACGGTGCCTATTATGACGGCTGGCTTGATAACTATGAATGCCTTTTCGGGTACGAACATTTTCTTTGAGCGGCAAATAGTCTGGATCGTGGTGGCCGTTATTATATTTCTCGGCCTAAGTTTTTTTGACATGCGTTTTCTACGACGGCCAGAAGTGGTGACCGTACTTTTTTTAGCGGTGACCGGCTTGCTGGTGTTGCTCTTTGTCCTCGGTCATATTTCTCGTGGGGCTGAAAGCTGGTTTCGCCTAGGTCTTTTTTCCATTGAACCATCCGATCCCGCCCAAATTGTTCTTATTATCGTTTTAGCGAAATATTTTTCGCGGCGGCACATTGAGATTGCCAATATTCGCCATATCATCATTTCCGGCATATACGCACTCATCATTTTCGTACTCATTGCTGTTCAACCAGATTTTGGTGTCGCCATTATCATTTTTTGTGTCTGGCTCGGTATGGTGTTGGTCTCGGGCATCTCTAAAAAGCACCTTTTTGTTGTTTTTGCCATCGGCACCGCAGTGTTCGCTGGTCTGTGGTTTTTTGGTTTTAAAGAATATCAACGTCAACGTATTGAAAATTTTCTGCATCCTTTGGCTGATATTCAGGGTGCAGGCTATAACGCTTATCAATCAGCTATTGCCGTCGGTTCTGGCGGTGTACTGGGTAAGGGGGTTGGCTATGGCACACAGTCACGTCTAAATTATCTGCCAGAATATCAAACGGACTTTATTTTCGCGGCCTTTGCTGAAGAGTGGGGGTTTATTGGCGTGACCATCCTTTTGATACTCTACGGAATTATTATTTTCAGAGTTCTTCAGGCTGCTCTGGCCGGCGTTTCTAATTTTGAGGTGCTCTATGGTCTGGGTTTGGCAGTCTTTTTGTTGGCTCACATTATAATCAATATCGGTATGAACATCAGTTTGCTACCCGTGACGGGCGTTACACTGCCCTTTATGAGCTATGGTGGTTCGCATTTGGTTACAGAATTTGCTGCTCTTGGCATATTAATGAGTATGCGTCGTTTTCGTCTTTCTGTGAGCCGAGACACGGCTAATCAGGAAATTGTTGGTCTTTCATAGGCGCTTGTTTAAAGCTTGTTTTATGGTACAGTTGGCTTAAATTATGGGCGCTTTTCGCCGAAGTTATTTATACATTCTATTCATTGGGGACGTTTTCGTGCTCTATTTTTCCCTTTGGATTACGCTGGTTATCCGTTATTGGCGTTGGCCCACGAATGACCTTCTGGCAGTGCATTTAGTACCATTCTCGTGGGTTTTTCTGGTTTGGCTGGCAGTTTTCTACCTCGGTGGTCTCTACGAGAAACGCACACTTATTCTGCGCGATCGCTTGCCTCGGGCTATTGTTCAAACACACCTCACGAATAGTGCTTTAGCCGTGGTTTTTTTCTATCTCATCCCATACTTCACTATTACTCCCAAAACCAGTCTTTTTATTTACATTGTCGTATCACTTGTTCTCTTATTACTTTGGCGTCTCTATGGTGTTTCGTTGCTTGTTCCGCGCCAGCGCCAGAACGCGCTTCTAATTGCTAGCGGGGAAGAGATGTGGCAGTTACGTGATGAGGTGAACAATCACCCTCATTACGGTCTCTCGTTTCTTTCCACGGTTGATCTGAGTCGTCTGGCCAGCATTGATTTTAATGAAGAGGTGGTGCAACGCGTATATTCCGACCATGTTTCGGTAGTCGTGGCTGATTTCAAGGACAATCAGGCGGAACCTATTCTTTCTCTGCTCTACAACCTTATTTTTTCCAAGGTGATTTTTATTGATATGTACAAGCTTTATGAGAGCGTCTTTGATCGTATCCCGCTTTCGCTTATAGAATACAGCTGGTTCTTAGAGAATATCTCCCTGCGGCCCAAGCGCGGCTATGATTTTGGTAAGCGTATTATGGATATTCTTATTGCTTTGCCACTCGGTCTTCTTTCACTCGTGGTGTATCCTTTTGTTATTGTTGCTATTAAAATTGAGGATGGCGGCCCGGCATTTATTGTACAAAAGCGTATTGGTAAAGATGGCCGACAAGTTTCTACCTATAAATTCCGCTCTATGACTCGCAACGATGTAAATCTGAGCGATACGGCAAAAAGTGATAATGTTGTTACTCGTGTCGGTCGTCTTTTGCGCAAGAGTCGCATAGACGAATTGCCTCAGCTCTGGAATGTTATTTTTGGAGACCTTTCGCTTATTGGACCGCGCCCGGAACTGCCCGTAGCTGTCGCTCGTTACGAGCAGGAAATTCCGTATTACGGTATTCGTCACCTTATCAAACCCGGGCTTTCCGGTTGGGCCCAGCTGTATCATGACGACCACGCCCACCATGCACTCGGGGTGCAGTCTACTAAAGAAAAGCTTTCCTACGACCTATATTATCTGAAGAACCGCTCGTTTCTACTTGATATTCGCATCGCTCTGAAAACCATTAAGAAACTAATTGCCTTTGCTGGCGCATAAGTTGCTTTTCAGCTCGGTGTACGTTAGGATACTCGGGACAATCTCACATTTCTGTTCGCTATGTCTTCCTACCGAATCTGGTCTGTAATAATCATCATATGCGCCGTTCTTCTGGCATGGTTTGTAGTGGTTTCGCTCAAGTTTCCTTTTAAGCTCGGTCTTGATTTAGCTGGCGGCACGGAGCTTACCTATAGCGCCGATCTCTCTCAAGTGCCAGTCGCCCAGCAGGGGGATTCTATGGCAGCACTCAAGGAGGTTATAGAGCGCCGTGTCAATCTCTTCGGCGTTTCCGAGCCGGTGGTGCAAACAGAATCGGCTGGTGGTCTCAACACTCAAAATCGTCTTATTGTTGACTTGCCTGGCGTTACTGACGTTCAGCAGGCCATTGCTCAAATAGGTCAAACACCGACCTTGGATTTTCGCTTGGCTACCACGACGATGATTGGCACCACCACATACCAAGCTTTTCTTTCCACGGGTCTAACCGGGCGCTTCTTGAGTGGTGCAACCTTAGAATTCAACAGTACCACCAACCAGCCCTATATTGGTTTGCAATTTAATAGCCAAGGTGCCACGCTTTTTGACACTATCACCAAGGAACACACCGGTCAGATTCTCGGCATTTTTCTGGATAATCAGCCCATTTCTGAGCCGGTCATTGATCAGGAAATCAGTGGGGGTCAGGCCCAAATTACCGGTGGCTTTACTGTTGCTCAAGCAAATGATTTGGTTCGTAATCTTAACTATGGCGCCCTACCGGTGCCCATTACGCTGGAAAATACGCAGACGGTTGGTCCTTCACTCGGTGCTTCGGCGCTCGGTGCCGGCGTTCAGGCGGCCTTTATTGGTTTTCTGGCGGTCGTTCTTTTTCTGATTCTTTGGTACCGTCTGCCGGGCCTCGTTGCCTCGCTCGCTCTGGTTATTTATGTCGTTATCTCGCTTGCGGCTTTTAAGGTCATTCCCGTGACGCTTACGGCCGCTGGCTTGGCCGGTTTCGTACTTTCTATTGGCATGGCCGTGGACGCCAATATTCTTATTTTTGAACGCATGAAAGAAGAGTTACGCCGCGGCAAAACGCTTGACGTCGCTATTCACGAGGGGTTCCACCGCGCCTGGCTTTCCATTCGTGATTCCAACATCTCCAGCATCATCACGGCCGCGGTACTCTTTTGGATTGGCACCTCCTCGGTGAAAGGTTTCGCTCTGACGCTTGGTCTCGGCGTGCTTATTAGTATGCTCACTGCCATTACTATTTCCCGCACCTTCCTTTTTGCTCTCTCGTTGCGCAGTAAGAATGCTTTCACGCGCTTCCTTTTTGGCACTGGTTTACGCGTCAATAATTCCCCAAAACAATAATATGTTTGTCATCAAATACAAAAACTTTTTCTTCATTCTCTCGGCCACGCTTATTGTTATAGCGGTTGCCGCTATGGTGGTATATGGTTTCAATTTCGGTATTGATTTTAAAGGGGGCACTTTAACGCAGGTGCAGTACGCTAACAGTTCGTCTGAGGCCACGTCGTCCTCCCTCGTTCTTGCTCATCCAACAGCCGCCGTGGCCGCTACAAGCACGGTTCCAACCACTGCCGCCCTTCAGGGTGTCATTACCGCTCTCCATCTCCCTAATTCAAGCGACACCCAAATTCAGCCTTCAGGCACAGACAGTTTCATTATACGTTCCCGTCAGCTTACTAATGACGAGAAGACTCAATTCCTTAACGCCTTAACGCTTGGTGGCACAGCACAATATACTCTTCAGCAGTACACCTCTGTCGGTCCTATTGTTGGCGCCGAGCTCATTCACAAATCCTGGATAGCGATTATTGTTGTCATTATTTGTATTGTCCTTTTCGTCACGTTTGCGTTCCGGAAGGTTTCTGAGCCGGTACCAAGCTGGAAATACGGCCTCTCCACGATTATTGCCTTGGCTCATGACGTCATTATTCCGACTGGCTTCTTTATAATCTATCTGCACTTCACGGGCGGCCAGCTCGACATCCTCTTTGTCTCTGCGGCACTCACTATTCTTGGCTATTCTGTTCACGACACTATCGTTGTTTTTGACCGCATCCGCGAGCACTTGCGCGTTAATAGGGAAGAGCGCAAGAAAGAGACGTTTGACATAACTGTTGGCAAGAGTGTCTCCGAAACCTTCGGCCGCTCAATCAACACCTCGTTGACCATTTTCTTAGTGCTTCTCATTCTTTTCCTTATTGGTGGCTCTACAATTCACGATTTCACCTTCATGCTTCTCATTGGTATTATCATCGGTACCTACTCCTCTATATTCGTCGCCTCACCCCTCCTTGTGCTTTTTGAGAAGTGGCAGAAGAAATAATTTTCCAGCATTATTTTTTAGTGCTATATATTTTCGTTAGCTAGTCAATAGACGAGCAATATTTGCGCTGGTATAATTCTCGTATCTGCAGACCAGCTCCTCTTTTTTCAAGACAATTCATTCTCGGTCATTATTAGCTAAATAAAGCGGCCTAGCCGTCTAAAAACTATATGGATAAGGATATAGAAACAGTGAGTAGGGTGGCAGTTTTTAACGAGAAGGAGATTCGCAAGGTTATTCATAATAACGAGTGGTGGTTTGTAATAAACGATATTATTGAAGCACTAACTGGCTCTGGCGACTCAGCCCAGTATTTTAAACGTCTTAAAGAACGTGATGAGGAATTGGCAAAATTAACCGAGAAAGGGGAGGTACAATTTGTACCACCCCTTATGTTGGAGATACAAACATCTGGGGGTGTACAGAAAATGTATTGTTGGAATACAAAAGGTATTTTTAGGTTAATTCAGTCCATTCCTTCACCTAAAGCCGAGCCATTCAAGCGCTGGCTGGCAAAGGTGGGCTACGAGCGTGTGCAGGAGATAGAAGACCCTGAACTGGCTACTAAGCGCACTCGTGCCCTCTATAAAGCCAAAGGTTACGACGATGCTTGGATAGAAAAGCGCATGCGTGGCATTGCCGTTCGCGAGCAACTCACTGGCGAGTGGAATAATCGCGGCATTAAAAATGAGCGCGAATATGCCATTCTCGCTCGCGAGGTTAATATGATGTTTACTGTTTAAAAACATGAAGAAAAGCACTATAAAAATTCAAGATAAAGTCATCTCAGTGAAGCTCTCACGAGATGATAACGACTATATTTCGCTCACAGATATGGCTAAATTCAAAAACAATATGTTTACTAGTATTGTTATTTCCAACTGGCTTTCTACGAAATACACGATTCAATTTATTGGTTCTTGGGAACAAATGCACAATCAAAATTTTAATGCTATGGAATTCAATAGCATTAAAAATATGGCTGGAACAAACGGTTTTATCTTATCTTCGTCACGTTGGATAGCGAAAACCGGCGCTATTGGCATCAGATCCGTTCCGGGTAGGTATGGCGGAGGCACGTTTGCCCATCGCGATATCGCATTTGAATTTGCAACCTGGCTATCGCCGGAATTCAAGCTCTATTTGATTAAGGAATTTCAAAGATTAAAAACCGAAGAAAATAAGCATCTACTACTTGGCTGGGACGTGAAGCGGATGTTAACGAAAATAAACTACCGCATTCACGCAGACGCTATCAAGGAACACCTCATTCCTGAACGTGTCTCGGGGGCTGAAACAAATATTATATACGCAAGTGAGGGTGATGTTTTGAATAAGGCACTGTTCGGCTTGACCGCTAAAGAATGGAGAGATAAACACCCCAAATTAGCAGGCAATATTCGCGATTATGCGGACGTGACTCAACTTGTCTGTCTAGCTAATCTGGAAAACTTAAACGCCGAATATATCCGTGCTGGTTTACCGCAAAAAGATCGACTCATCAAGCTCAACCAGAGTGCTATTGCTCAGATGAAATCACTGATTGGTAATGCAAGTATTAAGAAATTACAGTAGCAATATCCGCACCCACCTTGAATCCGAAACCGGCGAACCCGTCAGCACCCCCGAAAATCACCTCACCGAGCCGCAGAAGGTGAAGCGGTTGAAAAAGTAGGCTGATTTGCTACAATAAAGGGCAATTAACCATTATTTGTATGAATCCAGTTCAAAACGATTCCGTACCTGTACCCGTACCGCAGAACCCTGTTCCACCCGTGTCTCTCATTCAAACCATGTATAGTCAGCCGTTGGTGCCACCAATACCGCTTAAGCCCAAGAAATCTCACACATTTATTTGGCTACTCCTAGGATCTGTGCTTCTTGTCTTAGTTCTTGGGGGAGCGGCCACATTTGCCTATGTAAACCATCTAAGGCCTTCAGATGCTCCTACTCCTGTAGAATCAGTGGTGTCAGCGGTCAGTATCTCTACATCTACTATTTCCGCTGGTTATAGTCGTTATATTGAACCGTCGGTAGGACTTTTTGAACTCAATTACCCAACGGGTTGGGATGTAAAAACTACTCCGGCGACTTCTACTGAGGCTGGCGGAGCAGAAATTTCTCCTAGTAAAACCGCTGGGATTCTGGATCCGCTTATTAGTATTGATATTCAACAGGCCCCTTCCGTTATTTCAAAGACAAATTTTCAGGGCATTGCTCAAAACTTCCTTCTCTCATTGATCAAACAAAGTAAATTTTCTTTAAGCAGTTCCAGTGAAATGACATTGGGTGGCGATCAGGCATTCTATGTGGCATACACTGCTCCGCAATATGGCATACGGGGGATGTACGTCTATGCTTTAGCAAGTGGAACTCCGGATCTGGATATCATTGGCTCCTCACCGTCTTTTAATGCTCCTTTTGTCGTCGCTTTACAATACAAGTCGGCAACAAGCACCTATTCTGAAGGCATAGAAAATACAATAATCAGTTCATTTAAAGAGCATTTCCTAAATAATGGCGTATTGGGACAGCCGTACAAGAACCAACTTCTGGATTGTCTTGCAGGAAATCTAGAACAACCACCAATATATTGTTTTGTTTTTGCCTTACCCGCGAGCAATACTTTTAAGGGGGTCATGGATTCTTGCATGGCTTTGCCGGATGATAAATATGTCACCAAGTTTGGGCAATTTGAAAAAGCGGCATATTACCCAACCAATTTCTCTTACCAGGAGTATTGTGTATTTCGTCTAGGTGTAGATATCATCTCACCGCAACATAATGATGCGTCAAACGACTTCCAGAAGCAGTTTTTTGCTAACCAACCATTGCCGACTTATAACTCTAAAACGTATATAAAAGATATGGAGCCAGTATCGGATAATTATAAAATTGAGATTTGTAAAAATTACGGAAATATCACACATTCAAATGCAAAAACAGACAGATGCTTGCTTCCATATCTGAACCAGTTACCAGATGCTCCTTATTATGTCTACAACAAGAATCTCTTTTGTAACGCTTTGAGCTCAAAAAGCCTATCACCTGAATGTAAATAAGTGAGGTTGACACCAAACCCCTAAGGCAACCGATGCCCAAGGGTTCAAACCTAACAAAACTGCGGCCGTAAAAGGTGGCACTATCGCCGGCGATGCCCGCACCCACCTTGAATCCGAAACCGGCGAACCCGTCAGCACCCCCGAAAATCACCTCACCGAGCCGCAGAGGGTGAAGCGGTTGAGGGGTAAATTAGATAAGATTTGATATAATAAAAATGTCATGAAGTCTTCTCAAGGTGGTTCCGTTATTCTGTTGCTGCTAGTGGTAGTGGGTATTTTAATCGTCGTCTTCTTTTTTCCTAAGACTAATAAGGAGGGTGTTAATCTGGAGTGTTGGGGATTACGCACAACTAAAACATTAGCTAATGCTGTGGTATTACCTGGTGGAATAGTGAAGGTTGGCACAACAATAGATACTTGCTATGGAATTTGGGGTGGGCGGAGAAAAGGCCTTACTTCCTGAGTCTCAAATGGTGGATAGATTGCGAAGTACATAAAATGGCCTTAATAAAGGCTTGACACCAATTCTGTATAGTATATACTGATGCCCGCTCTCATTGGAGAGCTGGTTCTTTGAAACATTGAATACTTGAGACGAATTTGGGCCATTTTTTAACTAAAGTGGTATCGAATTCGGCAAGTACTTGTTAAATTCTTTTAACAATAATTCCAAATAAAAAATAGCAAACAGCAAAAAGCTAGTTTTATTCAGAGCTTTCAAACTCTAAAAATCTAAATTCAAAAGGGGCATAATGTAAAGCGTTTGGGCCATGTAAAAGTGGTACCGGACTATCGTCTTTTATTTTGTTCCGTTCGACTCATTTTAGCGGCGCGCTTTCAAACGCACACCGATTCGTGAGGATAATTTAATTTTAGAGTTTGATCCTAGCTCAGGATGAACGCTGGCGGCGTGGATAAGGCATGCAAGTCAAACGGTCCCGCACCACTCGCAAGAGTGGTGCGGGACAGTGGCAGACGAGGTAGTACAACATAGGTACGCACCCTGAAGACGGGAATAACTAGCCGAAAGGTTAGCTAATACTCGATAGTCTCTTCGGAGTAAAGAAGCAATTCGCTTCAGGAGCGGCCTGTGCGTTATCAGCTAGTTGGTGAGGTAACGGCTCACCAAGGCGAAGACGACTAGGGGACCTGAGAGGGTGACCCCCACCGATGGAACTGAGATACGGTCCATACACCTACGGGTGGCAGTAGCCGAGAATATTCGACAATGGGCGAAAGCCTGATCGAGCGACGCCGCGTGCGGGATGAAGTGCTTCGGCACGTAAACCGCTTTTGCCGGGGAAAAAGTTTATTGATGGTACCCGGCGAATAAGGAGTTGCTAAACTCGTGCCAGCAGCAGCGGTAATACGAGTGCTCCAAGCGTTATCCGGAATTATTGGGCGTAAAGGGTGTGTAGGCGGTCGTGTTAGTCTTCTGTTAAATTCTTCGGCTTAACCGGGGACCTGCGGAGGAAACGGCACGACTTGAAGATACGAGAGGCATGTGGAACTCATGGTGTAGGGGTGAAATCCGTTGATATCATGGGGAACACCGAAAGCGAAGGCAGCATGCTGGCGTATTCTTGACGCTGAAACACGAAAGCGTAGGTAGCGAATGGGATTAGATACCCCAGTAGTCTACGCCCTAAACGATGATCACTGGCTTTTCGGAGTATCGACCCTCCGAGAGGCGAAGCTAACGCGTTAAGTGATCCGCCTGGGTAGTACGGCCGCAAGGCTAAAACTCAAAGGAATAGACGGGGACTTGCACAAGCAGTGGATTATGTGGTTCAATTCGACGGTAAACGAAAAACCTCACCAGGGTTTGAAACCTAGCTGAATATACCGGAAACGGCTATAGCCTCACAAGGGCAGTTAGGCAGGTGCTGCATGGTTGTCGTCAGTTCGTGGTTTGAATTGTTCCCTTAAGTGGGGTAACGAACGCAACCCTCGTTGCCAGTTATAAGTGTCTGGCGAGACTGCCCCCGCTATAGTTTGCAAAAATTTTTTCAGCACAAAGGTGCTGCAATACACAGGCTTCAAAATTTTTGAGGTCGTGGTTATTTTTTGTCAGCTGTAGCGGGGGAGGAAGGCGAGGATGACGCCAAATCAGCATGGCCCTCTGATATCCTGGGCTACACACATAATACAATCGCCGTCCAACAACGCGACGCAATAGGGTAACCTGGAGCAAATCGTGAAAGGCGGCGCCAGTTCGGATTGAGGTCTGCAACTCGACCTCATGAAGCCGGAATTGCTAGTAATCGCGGGTCAGCTATACCGCGGTGAATACGTTCTCAAGTCTTGTACTCACCGCCCGTCAACTCAAGGGAGTTGGGAATACCCGAAGTCCTGCCTCGCGCAGGCCTACGGTAAGCTCAATGACAGGGAGTAAGTCGTAACAAGGCACGGGTAGCGGAAGCTGCTCGTGGAACATTTCAAGGTGAAAACTGTCTGGTTCTCGCGTTCGCGCGGGACCGACTTATAGAGTCGATATTGTGAACTTTTCCCAACACAAAAAGCGTACGCTTTTTGTTGGTACGAGTTCATAATCGATTAGGGACATCGTAAAGCCCTGACACTGGGAAAGACCGGAACTGAACGGAACAGAATAAAGGATAATAGTTGTTTCTGCATAAAACTGTAATAAAATTCGGAAAAACCGCTCCTTATGGGGGCGGTTTTTCTATGTTCCGGAAGGCATCTGAAATTATTGACAATAATGCAACCTTGTGATAATATTGCTTTTGTAATAGTCTGTTCTTTTACTTTTAAAGGAGTCGTTCCATGAAGAAGGGTCTTCCTTCAAATGTGCGGCAGGCCTTACGTTCATCGTCGGTAGATGGTGTGCGTCACCGCCGGATTGCGGACTGTAAGGACAAAATTGCCCGTAATGTTTTTGAGAGTGAGCAGAGGATTGACCTGACGGTTGATCAGATCCTGACTCTTCATAAGCGTGGGGCCCTCTAGGGGACAACGTTGCCCTCCTTCAAAGGCTCGAGAGACGGTGCTTTATCCCACCCAATAACCATCTCTCGGGCCTTTTCTTTGGGAAAAAATCGTGGTTGACACTTTTGATTGCCCATGCTACCTTAGTGGTCGTTAGCCACATGAGCCCGAACGGTCGAGCTCATTTTTATTCACTGTTCTTTTTTCAGTCATGGAGGACATATGCCACTGCCTCGTCGGATGTATCAGGATCCGACATTCCATGCCAGCTTCTGGAAAGGCGCGATTGTCGTCATTGCTCTGTGCGTTCTGTTCTTTGGTAGTATGTTCTTCGTAGGGAGGTACCTCTAGTTTTGGGCCGGCGTTCGTGGGGACACGAAGCGGGTTCATGTGGGGAGTCGCGGTGTAAAAACCGCGACTTTTTTATTGCGAGGTTGGGGGTTTTGCCAAGAGTTTCTTTTTCTGCTATAGTACTTGACCTAACGGGCGTATAGCTCAGGTGGTTAGAGCGCGTCACTGATAATGACGAGGTCCCATGTTCGAGTCATGGTACGCCCACCCGCGTTTTTTAACGCCTTTTTTATTCCTTAATTTATTCAATCACGCGAACACAATGATTAAAAAGACAAAAATTGTAGCCACTATTGGCCCGGCCACCTCGTCGGTAGAAATGTTAGAGAAGCTTTTGAAAGCGGGCTTCAACGTGATGCGTCTGAATTTTTCTCATGGTGATTTTGCCGAGCATCAGGGCAAAGTTGATAACTTGATCAAGGCGGTGGCCAATACCGGTATTCCGGCGGCGGTCCTGCAAGACCTTTCCGGTCCTAAATTCCGTATCGGTGATTTTTATCAGGAACGCGTCATGCTGAAAGCGGGCGATTTTATTACCCTGACGCCAGAAACGGTTGTGGGCGATGAGAAGCGTGTTTCGTTCAACTACCCAACGCTCGCCAAGGAAATAAGCGTCGGCAACATTATTATGGTTGACGACGGCAAGAAAAAATTTGAGGTGGTGGAAATCAAGGGCGCGGATGTAAAATGTAAGATTATCGTCGGCGGTGAAACGAAAGGCCGCCGTGGGGTGAATTTGCCGAATGCTAATCTGAAAATAAGCTCGCTGACCGCTAAGGATAAAAAAGATTTGGAATTTGGCATCAAAAATAAGGTTGATTTTGTTGCCTTTTCTTTCGTGCGTCGGCCGGAAGATGTGCAGGAATTGCGCGACTTGCTGGTCAAAGCAAAAAGCCAGGCGAAGATAATCGCCAAAATAGAAACGCCGGAGGCTATTGAAAACTTTGACAAAATTCTGGAACTTTCCGACGGTATCATGGTCGCCCGTGGCGACTTAGCCGTAGAAATGGGTGCTGAAAATGTTCCAACCGCCCAAAAAATGATGATTCAAAAATGTAACCAGCACGGTAAGCCGGTTATTACCGCCACGCAGATGTTGGAATCGATGATTAAATCACCGGTGCCGACTCGCGCCGAGGTTTCCGACATCGCTAATGCGATTTTTGACGGTACCGACGCCATTATGCTCTCGGAAGAAACCACGCTTGGTCAGTTTCCCGTTGAGGCGGTACAGGTTATGGCGACAGTTGCTAAGAAAATTGAACACGATCCTATTTACCTAGAGACGGTAAAATCTCGTCGGCACATCAAAGGTGCAGCCCGCGACGTGGTAGATGCTATTTCCAGCGAGGCGGTTGATATTGCCGACCGCATTGGTGCCGCCTGCATTGTTGCTCTGACACATACCGGCTTCACTGCTTCCATGATTTCTCGCTATAAACCGCAACAGCCGCTGGTAGTCTTCACGCCTATGGAGGTCACTGCTCGCCAAATGCTTGTTTCGTTTGGTTGCCTTTATGTTATTGATAAGAACTTAAAGACCATTGAAGAAGCTATTAAAAAGATCAGAATTATGGTCCTGAAAATGAAGTTAGGCAAAAAGGGCGACAAGGTTGTTGTTGCCGCAGGCGCGCCATTCAATAAGCGGGGAGTGAAAACGAACATGGTTTTGGTTGAAACCCTGTGATACTGTAAGAATCGCGGGCACGTGGCGGAACTGGCATATATAGTACGTCTGTTAAGCCTATAACAGGAATTGGTGGTAGGATAAAATTATACCGGGCACGTGGCGGAACTGGCATACGCGTACGTCTCAGAAGCGTATCCCGAAAGGGTTGAGGGTTCAAATCCCTCCGTGCCCACAATCCCTTGATTATGGAGAAAAAGTGTTGTCCAAACGTAGATTTCATATTTTCTTCATTAAAAATTTACGGGAATTTCATGTAGGTGGGGTATAATAGGGATATGAAAGAAAGCATACATTCATACACCATAAACGATGCCGACTTGCTTATTGACGGTACTATTTTTCGCTACGAATCCTTGGGCGTTGCTCCGCGGCGTTACCCCGATTTAAAAGTCAGGGATTTGCCGACAGAAGAGAAGCCTCGAGAGAAATTGTTAGCCGCTGGGCCTGGAGCACTTTCCGTGCCAGAGCTTTTGGCTGTGGTTTTTGGCAGTGGCACGAAAAAAGAAGATGTGTTAGCTATGGCCAAGCGCATCATTAAGGAATATGGCGAACGTGTCCTTTCCCGTCAAACCAACGCCGCGGCTTTAGCAAAAGAACTGGATGTGCCAATCCACAAAGCTATGCAGGTAATAGCCTGCGCCGAGCTCGGCAAGCGCTTTTTCGTTGAAAATCCCTCCGCCGCGCCGGTTATTCGCACGCCGAGCGAAGTTTTTGAATACTTGAAAGACATGCGCGACTTACCTCGCGAGCATATGCGCGGCCTGTATCTTAATAATCATCATAAAATAATTCACGACGAAGTCATTTCCATCGGTACGGTTAATTCCAGCCTTATCCACCCACGTGAAGTCTTCAAGCCGGCTCTTGAATATGGTGCCGCCGCAGTTATCCTTGCTCACAACCATCCCTCCGACGACGTCACTCCAAGCCAGGCTGATATTGATGTTACTAAGCAGTTGTGTGCCGCCGGCAAGCTTATGGGTATCCAGGTAATTGATCATGTCATTATTGGCAGAACTTCTTTTGCCAGCATCCCCGTTGATTATTAGTAGCAGGTTTAGTGCGGTTTCGCTCCAAAATGGCGTGGCCGAAAAAATATGATTACCAAAACTCTTACCGTCACGCCATATATTATCCGCGAGCCGTTATTTGTGGTGCGCGATGCACCGCGCAAAGCGGCTGAAGTAAACGAGAATGTCTCTCGGCAAATTCCCGCTGCCAGCGTGCTTGAGCGCTATTACGACGACGTCTTCAAGCTTTTACTGGCAAAGCTGGTTGATTTTGACCGGGTATCCGCGCCTGCTGTAGACGAGGGTAAAAAATTGCAGGCGCTCGTAGCCGAGCTGGTTAAGGTACGCTCACAACTAGAAGCCGGCTCCTCACTAGTGTAAGAGTGGCAATTCCGGGCAAACCAACGTGAACGACTGGCAATATTATTTTAAGGGCAAAAAAATAACCGTCATGGGCCTTGGTCTTTTAGGGCGGGGGATAGGCGATGTTCGTTTTTTGGCCGAGCAGGGAGCCGAGCTTATTGTTACTGACACAAAATCGGCAGAAGCATTGGCGACGAGCGTTGCTCAACTGGATGGCTTGCCCGGCATTACACTTGTGCTTGGCCAACATCGGCTGGAGGATTTTCGCAATCGCGATTTTATTCTGAAGGCGGCCGGCGTACCACAAGATTCCATATATGTCGCCGAAGCAAAGCATAACGGTATTCCCGTGGAAATGAGCACCGCTCTTTTTGCCGCATTCACTCCGGCTACGGTGGTCGGCATAACGGGCACTCGTGGCAAATCAACCGTTACGCACTTGTTGCACGCCATCCTCTCGTCTTCCGCCAAAAAAGTGTTTCTGGGTGGCAATGTCCGTGGTGTTGCTACGCTGCCCTTATTGCCGGAGGCGAAGCGGGGTGATATTGCCGTTCTGGAGCTTGATTCCTGGCAGCTCCAAGGTTTTACTGAGCGGCATATGAGCCCTCGGGTGGCGGTCTTTACTACGTTTTTGCCAGACCATCTCAATTACTACAAGGGCAATATGGACTCATATTTTGCCGATAAGGCGGCGATTTTTTTGAATCAAAAACCAGGAGACACTCTCGTTGTCGGAGAGCAGGTCGCGGAAAGCGATTTCTTCAAAAAACATCAGGCGGCGGGACATGTCCTTGGCACGGTTATTGTGGCTGGCGCCTCTTCGCTCCCACCTGATTGGCAATTACGATTACCCGGTGAACACAATCGCTATAATGCCGGCTTGGCCCTAGTGGCGGCTCGGGCTCTTGATGTGGCAGATGCGACAATTAAGGCGGCCGTGGAAAATTTTACTGGCGTGCCTGGTCGCTTGGAACTCGTGGCTGAGAAAGGTACTATTGTTTTTTATAATGACACTACTGCTACTACGCCCGACGCCACTAGTGTCGCTCTTAGGGCGCTTGCTCACAGTGTGGTGCTCATTATGGGCGGAGCTGACAAAGGTTTGGATATGACGCGGCTTATTGATGAATTGTCTTCAGTAGTCAAAACTATTATCCTGCTGCCTGGAACTGGTTCCGAACGAATTTTGCCCGATATGCAGAAATTAAGTACGCCTTTAGTGCAGGCCACTAGTATGGCGGAGGCTGTGGCTTTTGCCTATGCTCGCGCCGCGCCGGGGGATAAAATACTCTTGAGCCCTGCCTTTGCTTCTTTTGGTCTTTTCTCTAATGAATTTGACCGGGGCGACCAGTTTAACGCCGCTGTCAAAACTATCCTGCGTGACCCATCTCATATTCACCATGACCACCATTAATCTTTCAAAACTCTCGCGCGTTCATTTTGTGGGTATTGGTGGCGTGGCCATGTCAGCAGTGGCGCGTATGTTGCTGGGTCGGGGGGTCGCGGTAAGTGGTTCTGATCGATCATCTTCGCCACTCATTGAACAGCTTGCTCGTGCCGGTGCCGCCATCACAATCGGCCATTCGGCCAGGGCCATTCCCGCCGACTGTGATTTGGTTGTTTACACTGTGGCCATTCCCGCCAACAATGCAGAATTAGTAGAGGCGGCGCGGCGCACATTACCAACGGCAACATATCCCGAGATGCTGGAAATTATTTCCGCTGAAAAATACACCGTGGCGGTGGCCGGTACGCATGGCAAAACCACCACCACTGCCATGCTCGGCAGTATTCTCATCCAGGCCGGCCTTGATCCTTCTGTTTTAGTTGGCGGCTTAATGTTGGATCCACGGCGGGAAACTGGCGCGGCTGATTTTGAAAAAGAAGGGACAAATTTTATTCTGGGGAAAAGCGATTATTTTGTGGTGGAGGCAGACGAATACAAAAAGTCATTTCTTCACTTGAAGCCGCGGCTTCTGATCATCAACAATATTGACGCCGATCATTTGGATTTTTATAAGGATTTAGCCGATGTCCAGAGTGCTTTTGCCGAATTAGCCGAGCGAGTACCGGCCGATGGCTTCATAATTTGCGACCCAAGCGACGCGCATGTCGCTCCGGTTATCAAAAAGGTGGCTGGGCGAATCGTTGAGTATCCTCAGCAACCCATTCCTACGCTTCGTATTCCTGGCGCGCATAATAGAGCCAATGCTATGGCAGCCGCGGCGGCGGCCAAAATACTTGGGGCCTCCGAAAATGCCATTGCCGAAGGCCTCAAAAATTTTCCCGGTTCCTGGCGTCGATTCCAATATAAGGGCGAAACGAGTTCCGGTGCGCTCGTCTATGACGATTATGCCCACAATCCTCCTAAGGTGGCCGCCGCTATTGCCGGTGCGCGCGAGCGACACCCCGGCCAATCGCTGACGGTAGTGTTTCAGCCGCACCTTTATAGCCGCACCAAGCATCTTTTTAAGGAGTTTGTGCGAGCTCTTGCTGGCGCCGATCACGTCGTTCTTCTGCCAATCTACGCCGCCCGCGAACAGCTTGACCCCTCAATTTCTTCCGACATGTTGGCGGGCGCTATAAGTGAGGCGGCACCAAAAGTCACAGTCACGGTCTGCGCCAATGCCGTCGCGGCCAAAAAATATCTCATTGGCCGCTTGGTAGCCGATGACGTCGTTGTCACCACTGGGGCAGGGGATGTTACGGAGCTTGCCGATATCTTAATAGAATAAATCTTGCTAAAATAAAGCAATGCCTGGGCACCTTCTCTTGGAGCGTTTTTCTTTTCTTTATAATTTTTCTTATATCCGTCATCTGGTACAGTTGCCAACCATTAACATTTCTAGTATCCAGTCGCTAGAACAGCTTTCCTATGCCGGTATCTTCCTGGGTGTGGCCCTTTCCGGGTACCTTATTCCCGTGCCGGAAGAGCTTGTGCTTCTTGTTGGTGGTTTTCTGGCTGCCACCCACGTACTTTTTTTACCGTGGGTTATTTTGGTTGGTATTGCTGCGGCCATAGCGGGTGATGGAATGCTTTATTATTTCGCCGGCCATGGTAGTCATTTTGCTAAGAAATATCATAAACAGGCCGAGCAAACTCACGCCGGCTGGTATTTGCGCCATTTGCGTCGCAGGCCGTTTTTAACCATATTCCTGTCACGTTTTATCGTCGGCATGCGCGCCCTGAACCCGCTTATTTCCGGCCTCACTGGCATACGCTGGCGCACGTTTATGCCGGCTGCCGCTCTTTCGGCGGCTATTTATGTGCCGGTAATCATTGGTATTGGTTGGCTTTTTCATGATCAAATTTCCTCCATAATCGCTTTGGCCCAATCAATCCGCCAGGTTCTGCTCGCGCTTTTCGTTGTTGGTACGGCGGTGCTTATTCCAATTTTCGTCACCAACTTGCTGGAGAATAGAAAATAAGCGATACTATTCGCATGTCGCCACGAAAAACACTTTTCATTCTCGGCCTCCTTCTCATTGCTATGCCGTTTCCGGTGCTTGGTTTTCCTCAGGTTTGGAAGAATGCCTTCTATATTTTAGCCGGCGTTGGGTTGGCTGTCGGCGCTTTTATTTCATACGTGCGCGCCCACGCTCCACGAGAGCCACAATGAAGTATTTTTGGGTTATTTCCGCCGCCGCGATTATTTCCGCCGGCGCCATTTTTTGGAGTTATGCCGTCCCTCGGCAGGTTTCCTATACAAGCACCTTGGCCGCGAGTGCCAATGCTTTACCAGCAACCACCTCGCCGTCAGTAGTACTAGCGCCCGTCAAGCCACTAGCCACACACCTCGCTCCGCCAGTCTCCATTAAAGGTGTCTACATGACCAGTTGGGTTGCGGGTACGTTGCACCTTCGCGAACAGCTCATTACGGAAGCTAAGGCGGCAGGGGTGAATGCTGTTGTCATAGATATAAAAGACTACAGCGGCTATCTTTCTTTTGTGCCTAATGATCCAGCTCTGCGCGCCTTGGGCACCTATCAGCATCGCATCGCCGACCTTGATGCACTCACCGCTCTGCTCCACGCCGATGGTTTTTATGTTATTGGTCGTGTCGTCACTTTTCAGGATCCGCTTGTGGCTGGGGCCCATCCGCAATGGGCAGTCCAAAATGGCCCAGTCACCAAAACGAAAAGCGGCCAGCGCGTCACTAACAGCGCGGCCGTCATTGGCACCCCCTGGAAAGACAATGCGGGCCTGTTGTGGGTTGACCCGGGGGCCAGCGGTAATTGGCAATATTTAGCGGCAATTGGTAAGGAGGCCTATAGCCGTGGCTTTGATGAAATAAACTTTGATTATGTGCGCTTTCCTTCCGATGGTGATGTCAACGACGCTGTTTTCCCGGAGAGCGGCACCACGTCGCCACCAATTGTCCTGTCCAGTTTTTTTCAATACCTCAACAGCAATTTGCGCGGCTATACCGAGGCGCCAGGCCAGTCGGGCCTGAAAATTTCCGCTGACCTTTTCGGTATGACCACTACGGCCGACGATGATATGGGTATCGGCCAAGTGCTTGACGACGCTCTGCCCTATTTTGACTATGTTGACCCGATGGTGTACCCCTCACATTTTTCCGCCGGTTGGGGCGGTTTCGCTTTGCCGGACAGTCATCCATATGATGTTATAAAAATAGCTATGGATTCTGCGGTTCTGCGCGCCGAGGCGCTGGCCGCCGGCATCATAGCTACCACCACAACAGCTCACACGCCGCGCACCAAAAGTGTTGTCGCCAGTATTGAGGCAATTCCGCTGGCCGACCGTCTCAAAGTCACTACCGCCGAGCTTCGCCCCTGGCTTCAAGATTTTGAGCTTCACAGCGTCACATATACTTCCGCCATGATAGGGCAGGAGATGCAGGCAACAAAGGATGCCGGCCTTCCAAGCTGGCTCATGTGGGATCCCAATAATCGTTATACCTCCACTTTTACCTCTTTAGGTCACTAGAAAACAGGGCTGTTGTGGGGTATAATTTTCAGGACTATGCCTCCTCCTCAAAACCCCCAAAATCCACAGAATCCGATTTTCAAAACCCCTCCGGTTATAAGCGGCAATCGCATCACCTATTTCGCGGAAACCGACAATCGCGGCCAACGTATTCCTTTTGGCATAAAAAGTGACGACCGCTCTCGCCACACCTATGTCATCGGTAAAACCGGTATGGGAAAGTCAACGGTACTGGAAAATATGGCGATTCAAGACATCGCCGCCGGTGAAGGCCTTGTGTTCATTGATCCTCACGGAAAATCCGCGGATCTTCTTTTGGAATATGTGCCGCCGGAGCGCGTTAAGGACGTGCTCTATTTTGCGCCATTTGATCTGGAATATCCGGTCGCATTTAACCCTATGGAAGATGTCGGCTTTGATAAACGCCACTTGGTGGTTTCGGGGCTCATGAGCGCATTCAAAAAAATCTGGGTTGATGCTTGGAGTGCTCGTATGGAATATATTTTGAATAATACACTTTTGGCGCTTTTGGAATTTCCCGGCGCAACGCTCATTGGCGTCAATAGGATGTTTGCCGATAAGGCCTACCGGGCGAAAGTGGTAGAGCATGTTACCGACCCGACAGTAAAGGCCTTTTGGGTTGATGAGTTTGCAAAATACAACGATCGTTTTGCCCAGGAAGCCACGGCGGCCATTCAAAATAAAGTCGGTCAATTCGTTTCCAATCCGCTGGTACGCAACATTATCGGCCAGCCCAAGTCCACCTTTGATCTACGTAAAATGATGGATGAGCGCAAAATCCTCATCGTCAACCTCTCCAAAGGCCGGATGGGGGAGACAAATACCAACTTGCTTGGCTCCATGTTCATCACCAAAATTTACTTGGCCGCGATGAGTCGCGCCGACGTGTCCAATTCCACTCAGAAAACTTTACCCAATTTTTACCTCTATGTTGACGAATTTCAGTCGTTCGCCAACAAGTCCTTCGCCGACATTCTTTCTGAAGCCCGAAAATACAAGCTTAATTTAACCATGGCGCACCAATACATTGAGCAAATGGAGGAAGAAGTGCGCGCGGCTGTTTTCGGCAACGTTGGTACCATGATCTGTTTCCGCGTCGGTGCTTTTGATTCTGAAGTTTTGGAGAAGGAGTTTTTTCCGACATTCACCAAAGAAGATTTAGTGAATTTGGGTTTCGTGCAAATTTATCTGAAGCTAATGATTGACGGGGCAACCTCTCAGCCTTTTTCCGCCCGCACCTTGCCGCCCATTGACAAGCCAGCCGTTTCTTTCAAGGAAGACATTATTAATTATTCCCGCCAAGCTTTCGCTAGGCCCCGTGCCGAAATTGAGAAAAATATCCGCGATTGGCACGCGCCTGTTAATGCAGCACCACTTTCAAAACCCTCAGCTCCACGGCCACCGCAAAACCCCACAACTACGGCAGTTTCGTCTGCGCCGGCCTCGGACTCTGCACCCACCTCGTCGTCCGCTCCAGCAAAAATCATCATCCCTCAACAATCTCCAAAGCCGGCTCAAGTTTCAACTCCGGCTCCAGCTCCGCACGCGGCTCCACAACCGCAGTCACAACCCACGCCTAAACCGATTCCGCCTTCACAACCAGCTCCTAGTCATGTGCCAACCCCCGTTGCTCCTAAAGATGCTCTGCGCCAAGCCATAGAGGCAGCCACGAAAAATAAGCCGCCAGTTCAGTCTGCCGCGCCAGCGCCGCACCCACAATCCCAGTCGCAATCAAAACCTCAGGAAAAAATTCCCGAAAAACCACAGCCGCCCCGACAACAGAAAGAACAGCAAGAAGTCCCCGAAGCAATCCTCCGCAATATCCTTGATGTCGGCGAACAATAAAAAACGAATCCTCATTTTCTCAACTGCCTACTTGCCATTCGTGGGCGGGGCGGAAATTGCTGTCAAAGAAATCACCGATCGCCTGCCCAGCACCACTTTCGGCGCCCCTGGTCTGGCCTACGAATTTGAAATGATCACGCTTAATTTGGACGGCAAACAAAAATCGCAGGAAAAAATCGGCAATGTCCTCACGCATCGCATTGGCCGCAGGGGATACTTGTACAAATTACTTTATCCGTTTGCGGCACTCTACCTAGCGCGCCGGCTCCACAAGAAAAACCCGTTCAATGCCACCTGGAGCGTCATGGCCAGCTTCTCCGGCTTCGCCGCGCTATTTTTTAAGTTCTTCTATCCAAAAATTCCCTTCATTCTAACGCTTCAGGAGGGCGATCCTTTAAGCCGCCCGCAGCGTCGTTCCTTTCTAGTGCGTCCACTTTTTGTGCGTATCTTTCGCTATGCCGACCGCATTCAGGCCATCTCCACCTATCTCGGCAATTTTGCCGAAAAAATGGGCGCAAAAAACAAACCCGTCATCATCCCCAATGGCGTTGATGTGCCACTTTTTAGCGCGCCTGTCGCTGAAATAGAAAAGCAAAAAATTCGCCAACGGCTTCCAAACGTAAGCACGCGCCTCATCACCGTTTCCCGCTTAGTAGAAAAGAATGGGGTGGGGGACATCGTCGCCGCGCTCAAGCTGTTGCCGGAATCAATCGGCCTTTTTATCGTCGGCGCGGGTGGACTTGAGAAGAAATTAAAAGCTCAAGCCACTAACCTCGGCCTCACCCAAAGAATTTTTTTCGCCGGCCACGTTGCATATAAAGAATTACCGAAATGGCTGACAGCGAGCGACATTTTCATTCGCCCCTCGCTCTCCGAGGGCATGGGCAACAGTTTCATTGAAGCTATGGCCGCCGGTGTTCCCATTATTGGCACAGCAGTAGGCGGCATTCCCGATTTTCTGCGCGACAAAGAAACCGGCCTTTTCTGTCAATCCAAAAATCCCCAAAGTATTGCCGAGGCGGTCACAACCCTCCTTGCTGATTCCTCGCTAAAAAATCGCCTCATCGAAAACGGTACAAAACTCGCGGGGGACTATGATTGGGGCGCTATTGCCGAGCGGATGGACATAGAAGTTTTTAGTCATGATCAAAGTATTCTATAAATTCACAATCCTACTGGTGGTGCTTTGTACACTTTTTTTGTTTGTAAGTGTTAATAAAATCAAAGCCGCCACAACGCCGCACCAATTTGAGCGGCTTTTCTATATGTCAAAATTGCATTTGGCTGACGGCTTGCAAAGCTTGCAGAAAAACGCGGCCTCTATAGATGTGGTTGCTCCGCAATTGTATACGGTTGACCCGAATTTAATTGCCACCGGCTCGGTGCCTCTGGCCATCCAAACTATCGCGCAGGCAAATGGCATAAAAATTATGCCACTTATTGCCAATGGGGGATTTAGCCGAAGTACTATTCATAATCTTCTCATTTCAAATGCGGCCCAAAATGCTGTCATCGCGTTTTTGATTGGGGAGGCTGAGGCGCATCGGTATGTGGGCTGGCAATTTGATTTTGAGGCCATACCGGCTGCTGATCGTGACGCGTACAGCGCTTTTGTTGAAAAAACGGCGGCGGCTTTGCATGCCCGGAATTTGCAATTTTCCGTGGCGGTGGTGGCAAGGGCCAGCGACGATGCTACCACGAGTTTTTATCAAAATTGGAGCGGTGCTTTTGATTACGCGCGTATCGCCAACGCTGCGGATTTTATTAGCTTGATGACCTATGATGATCCTGCTTCAAGCGGGCCGACCGCTTCAGTGCCCTATGTGCAAAGCGTGCTCACGTACGCGCTGACGAAAATACCGCCCAGCAAAATTTCCCTCGGCGTGCCGCTTTATTATTGGGGTTGGAATGCGACGACGCAAAAAAGGGTGCGCGCCGACGGCGCCTATTCGCGGTTGCAACAAGTGCGGGCAAGGTATGGGGTGATTGAGGGTTTTAACCCTGTCTATCAGGTGCCCTACCTCATTTACTCCTTGGGGAAATATATCTACACCATTTGGCACGAAGACGCGCAAAGCATGCAGGCGAAATTGAATCTTATGAAAGCCGACAATCTGCGCGGCTTTTCCGCCTGGGTTTTAGGGGTGGAGGACCCGAGTGTGTGGAATGCTATTAACGCGTCCAATTAACTGTATACTAACACCACGTGATTAAAAGAATAAGCAAAATCGTGGGTTTTTTTGAAAATGCGCGCATCTTGATTGGAACGAATTTTAACCTGCCGCATCAGGCATCTAGTAAATTGCGGCTATTATGGTGCTACCTACAACTGCATCTTAAAATGAACCTATTGGCACCGCGGAAGCATGTATCTGAAAAAATCCTTGATTTTACGGTTGAGGCGTTTAATCGTCCATCTATCACTCTGCTTTTTGATGAAATTTTTATTTGCAATGAATACCACACGCCCGAGCTTGGGACTTCCCAACCGGTTATTATTGATGCCGGAGCAAATATTGGCTTGGCCACGCTCTATTTCAAATGGCGGTTTCCTCACAGTACGGTATATGCTTTTGAGGCCGATCCGCATACTTTTACGGCTCTAGAGAAAAATATTTCCAATAACAAGCTCTCAAACGCCTTTGCTTTTAATTGCGCTCTTTCTAACGAGGACAAGGATGTTTCGTTGTATGTGGAAAAGGGTGAGGCGGGCTCGGGTAGAACAAGTATTTTAGAGGGACGCAACGTTCATGGAAACGTGCTCCATGTTCCCGGCAAGCGACTCTCTTCATTTCTTGAGGAGCAAAAAATTACGAGTGTTGATGTAATCAAGATGGATGTGGAGGGGGCAGAATGGTTGGTTGTTGCGGATTTGGTAGCGCACAACGTCTTGCCGAAAATTAAGCGGTTCATTATTGAATACCACCACCGCACTGGCGCCGAAAAATCCAAGCTCGCGGATTTTTTGAACATTTTTGAAAAAAATGGTTTTGAATACAATATTAACGCGCGATTTACGCCTTCTAGTGGCGAAGGATCTGTGCAGGATATTCTCATTTATTTGTACCGGCCTTCCTAGTTTAGTTTTGATAAAAAGGCTAAAAAACGCTATAGTAGCGAGGTGAAAATCCTCATTGCCACGGGCATATATCCGCCCACGGTAGGCGGGCCGGCCACCTATTCAAAACTGCTTTTTGACCGTTTTGCCGAGCGGGCAGCGCTGGCTGGCCTCACGGCGAGCGTTGAGGTGTACTCTTTTGACAGTGTGCGGCACTTACCAAAAGTGGTGCGGCATGCGCGCTATTTTTTCGGTTGTTTGCGGCGATTGCGCGGTGCGGATTTAGTTTTTGCCCAAGACCCGGTGAGCGTCGGCTTACCGGCCTGGCTGGCGGCTTTCGTGCTTGGCAAGCAGTTTATTATTCGTATGCCGGGCGACTATGCTTGGGAGCAGGCGGTTCAACGTTTTGGCGTTGCAGATACTATTGATGATTTTCAGCAGAAAAAATATGGCTGGCGGGTGGAGCTTTTGCGCGCAGTAGAGCATTTTGTGGTGCGGCACGCGGCTTTGGTGATTGCGCCGAGCCGCTATTTTCGTGATTTGGTGCGTGGCTGGGTGCCTGTGTCGCGGCGCGAAAAAGTCATCACGATTTATAATGGTATTAATTTGAAGGATATTTCCAGGTCTTCAGAAACATACGAGCCAAAAACACTCATTTCGGCGGGGCGGTTGGTGCCCTGGAAAGGTTTTACCGAGCTCGTTGGTGCTCTGACGCTTTTGCCCGAGTGGCGGTTTGTTATTGCTGGTGATGGGCCGGAGAGGCTTCACCTAGAAACTGTGGCGAAAAAAGCCGGCGTGGCAGAGCGGGTGACTTTTTTGGGCAATGTGCCACGCTCGCAGTTATTGGAAAAAATCAAGCGCAGCGAGATTTTCGTGCTCAACACTTCTTTTGAAAGTTTTTCTTTCCAGGTAGTTGAGGCGATGGCCTGCGGCACGCCGGTTATAACCACACGCATCGGCAATTTGGCGGAAATTATTGACGACGGCAAAGAGGGAATACTAGTCGCGCCTAATGACATGAACGCTTTTGCGCAGGCTATTAAACGTTTAGCCGAGCCGGAATGTAGGCAGAAAATTGTGGCGGCCGCCCGAAAAAAGGCGGAAACCTTTTCCATTGAGCGAACGCTGGACGCACTCGTAGAGCAATTAAAACCCTTCGTTAAAAAATAAATAAATGAACCTCATTTCCATCAGCACCGACAGAAAGATTTTTGATGCCGAGAGCGCCGTGACACGGCGCATGCTTGAATATGGCACGCTGGTGGAGCAAGTGCACGTCGTTGTTTTTAACCGAGCGATAGAGAGGCAGAGGCCGGCCCGGCTCGGCAAAAATGTGTGGGTGTACCCGACAAATTCACACTCGCCTTTTTTCTATATACACGACGCCAAGCGTATAGGCACGGAAATTATAAAAAGTAATCATTTTTCGGTGGCCAATACTATCGTTTCAACTCAAGACCCATTTGAAACCGGCTTGGTGGGCAGGTTTTTGAAAAAGCGTTTTGGCCTGAAATTACAGGTGCAAATTCATACCGATTTTTTGAGTCCGTATTTCGCTGGTTATTCTTCTCGGCATTCATTTTTAAACCGCGTGCGGCTTTGGATTGCTAGCCGTGTGTTGCCGCACGCCGACCAAATTCGCGCCGTTTCCGAACGCATTAAAAAATCCTTGCCTGAAAAATATCAGCAAAAAACTATCGTTCTGCCGATATATACCGATGTGCACCATTTTGATGTGCCGCCGGCATTTGACCTGCGCGCAAAATATCCGCAGTTTTCGGCGATTGTGTTGATGATGTCGCGCCTGGCACCAGAAAAAAATATGAAATTTTCCTTAAGAATTTTTAAAGAAATTCTGAAGAAATTCCCGGTAGCTGGCTTGGTTATTGTCGGTGATGGGCCGGAACGCTCGGGTTTGCTGAAAATGGCCGCTGAACTGGGGATTACAAAATCGGTTATTTTTGAACCCTGGGCGGCCGACGTTGTACCGTACTATAAAACCGCCGATATTTTTCTTTCCACCTCACTCTATGAGGGTTATGGCCTGTCGCTCGTGGAAGCTGGCCTGGCTGGGGCGGTGGTGGTAACATCAGATGTCGGCATTGCGGGGGAATTACTTTTGGATAAGGAAGAGGCTCGAATTTGCCCGGTAGGGGATTCCGCTTGTTTTGTCGCCGCCCTGGAGGAATTGCTCGATTCTCCGGCAACCCGAAAAACGCTCGGTGCGGAAGCACACAACGTTCTGCTCGCCAGGATCATATCCAAAGAACAGTACCTGCAGGATTATAAAAAACTTCTTGAAGCCACTCTCAATGAAAAATAAAAAAGACATAAAAATCGGTTTTATTGGCCAGGGTTGGATAGGCCAGCACTATGCCGATGATTTTGAAAATCGCGGCTACACGGTGGTGCGCTATGCTAAGGAGCCGCCGCACCACACAAATGCCACCGTCATTGGCCAGTGCGACATCGTGTTTATTGCCGTGCCGACGCCAACCACGCCTGCCGGCTGGGATGACAGTATTATTCGCAGTGTTCTGCCGCTGGTGGGGAAGGGTAAAATCGCCGTCATAAAATCAACCCTTTTGCCCGGCACCACGGTAGCTCTGCAGAAAAAGTTCCCAGGCATTTTCGTCATTCATTCGCCGGAATTTTTGAGCACGCCCACGGCCGCTTTTGACGCGGCGCATCCGGCGCGCAATATCGTTGGCATTCCGCTCACCACGCCCACGTATAAAAAGAAGGCCAAGCTCGTGCTCTCGGTGCTTTCACCCGCGCCGTACGCGCTCATCTGCCACTCCACTGAAGCGGAAATTATAAAATATGGCCGAAATATTTTAGGCTATATGCGCGTGGTAGCCACGAATATTTTTTATGATCTAACCAAAAGCCTGAAAGCCGATTGGCGCCCGGTGGCTGAAGCCATGAGCGCCGACGAATTCAACGGCCCGCGCTACATGAAAGTGGAGGACCAAAAGGGCCGTGGTGCTGGCGGCGTGTGCTTTATTAAGGATTTTGTCGCCTTCAAACGGCTCTATGAAAAGATCGGCAAGGACCCGATGGGCGTGGCAATGCTTTCGGCCATTGAAGCGAAAAATGTAGAGCTTCTGCGGGCCACTAAAAAAGACGCGGAATTGGTTCGCGGCGTGTATACTAAACACTAATAAACTCCCGTGCCTCCCACAATCGTCCGCCCCAAAATGCTTGAAAAAAAGGAATTGCCCTGGATTGGCATTATTGTCGCGATTGGCCTGGCGGTTTTCCTCTGGCGCATTCACCTAGGCGCGCTTGATTATATCGGCGATTATAAAACCTACATTGCCACCGGCCAATTTTACGCCGGCGTGCTGGGTGTGGCCCCGAGCATGCAGAGGGTTTTGAAGCCGCTTGAGCCCTTGGCCAATGCCGCTCTGGCACCGTTTTTCGGCTGGCGCGGCGGCTTTCTTATCGTGGTGGCGCTTTTCTACGTGCTTCTCACGGCCGCCACCTGGGTTTTCTTTCGGAAGGTTTTTAAAAAAATTACCTGGAGTGCCGACCCGCTTACTAATGAAGCCGTACTCCTGCCATTAACCGCGTGTGCCACCGCGCTTTTTGCTTTGAGTTACCCCATGCTTCGCTATGGCCTGGACGCCTACACTGAAACCGGCGCACTCTTCTTTTTCATGGCTGGCATGATAGAACTGTGGTGGTTTATCCGTTGGCCCAACTGGCGCCCGCTTGTGGCCACGCTCGTCGCCTGCACTATCGGCTTTTTGTGGAAGGAATACGCAATTTTGCCGGTAATTATGATGCAAATTGCCATTTTATGGCACCCGCTTTTGAAAGGCCAGTGGAAAAAGAAAATCACCTACTTGGGCGTTTTTGACGGCATATTTTTTGCCGTAAACGTGGCCTGGCAGGCATTTGTCTATTTTCATTTTCACTATAATTACCTGCAGTGGTATACCACCGGCGGGGCGAATAACTTCGCCGGCGGTTGGAGCATTTATATTGTTTTGAAAAGCCTTTTTGCGCTTCTCATTGCCGGTTGGCTTTTTGTGCCGTTTGGCTGGGCCGAATTGGGCCGGATGGCAAAAAATCTCCTGTTCTTTTTCTGGCTGGCGCTCTTTGTGCCGTTTATAGTGCTCGGCTGGGGTGCCGTTTCTTCGCGGCTCTTTTATGTGCTCATGCCCGCCTTCGTAACCCTCGCCGTTCTCGGCATGTGGCGCTGGCGTAAAAACCCTAAAGATATTGTCGCCATAACGATCGTTTTACTCGCCCTTGATTTTGCCTGGCTTTTTCTCCACCCATGAAGCTTCTCGTAATTACCCAGAAAATTGACGCTGACGACGCGGGGCTCGGTTTTTTCTTCGGCTGGCTCAAGGCGCTGGCGGCTCAATGCGAGCAAGTGACGGCAATTTGCTTGGAACGCGGGGCGGGAAGCTTGCCCACCAATACCCGGGTTTTTTCGCTCGGCAAAGAAAGCCGGCCCAGCCGCTTTCTCTATGTGGTGAAATTTTACTGGTACATTGTGCGCGACTGGAACAAGTACGACACCGTTTTTGTGCACATGAACGAGGAATATGTGTTGCTGGCCGGCTGGCTCTGGCGGCTTGGTGGCAAAAAGGTGACGCTCTGGCGCAACCATGCTCGCGGCTCTTTCTTGACGCGCCTCGCGGTTTTTTTCTCCAATAAGGTTTTTTGCACATCCAAAAGCTCCTATACCGCCCGTTTTTCCAAAACCGTGCTCATGCCGGTGGGCGTGGATACTGACTTTTTCAAGCCTAACCCGGCCGTGGCAAAACCCGCCGGCTCGGTGCTTTTTCTCTCGCGCATTGCGCCAGTTAAAAAGCAGGACGTTTTTTTGCGGGCCATGGCAAAAATGCCCAGAGAACATTTTCAGGTGGATTTTTATGGCGATGCTCTGCCTAAAGACAAGCCCTATCACGAGCTCTTGAGAGATATAGCGCGTGCGTTGAAATTGGAATCGGCAGTTTCTTTTTACTCTGGTGTGCCCAATACCCAAACGCCCACGCTCTACCATTCGCATCGGGTGTTTATCAACCTCACCCCGGCCGGCTCTTTTGATAAAACTATTGTGGAAGCGCTAGCCTGTGGCACTCTGGTGCTCACTACCAATACCGACATGCGCGACCAGTTGCCCGCCGCCTGCGTTGCCGACCAGGCAACTCTGCCCACCGCGCTTTCCGCGCTTTTGCATTTGTCGGAAACAGAATATGCCGAGCTCATTGGCTCATGCCAAAAATTCGTGGAGCACCATTCATTACGAAACTTAATCACGCGGTTACTAAAAGAGGTACAATAAAACATATGTCCATTATTGCCCGATACATAGTTGCTGGAGTCGTTGGCGTGGCAGTAAACGTCGGCGTGCTCTACGGCCTCACGCGCTTTTTCGGCGTCTGGTATTTGGCCGCGTCTGTGGTCTCGTTTATTATTTCTTTGCTCGTTAGTTTTGCCCTGCAAAAAATGTGGACGTTTCAGGACAGGGGCATGGAGCTCGCCGGCCGGCAATTCCTCGTCTACTTGGCCATTGCTCTTTTCAACCTCGGCCTCAATAGTCTCTGCATGTATTTCTTTACCAGTATTCTGGGAATATGGTATGTTATGTCACAACTGCTTTCTTCGGGCCTCATCGCCATTTCTAGTTTCTTTCTATATAGAGCATTTGTGTTTACTGCCGCCGCGCCCGTTCCAATGCCAACTAATCCACAATCATGAACAACACTCTCTGGTCACATAAAATATTTTCTCCGGGCGGTTTAACCACCAACGAAGTGCTTGGCGACGCCCTCGCTTTAGATGTGGGCTGTGGCCAGCGAAAATTGCCTGGGGCTATCGGCCTTGATATTTTGCCCGGCTCCGAAGCCGACATCGTCCACAACCTCAACCGTTTTCCTTGGCCAGTGCCCTCGGCAAAATTTGACCTGGTTTTAATGAGCCACGTTCTTGAGCATGTTGACGACGTGGTGGCGACGCTCAATGAAATCCACCGCATTTTGCGCCCTGGCGGCTCGCTCATAGTGCAGGTGCCGTATTTCCGCTCGGTTGACGCTTTTACCGACCCGACGCATAAACGTTTTTTCACCGCGCGCACGCTTGACTACGCCTGCCCGGCCACGAAGCTTGGCAACTTCAAATACACCGGAAAGCTCTATGAAAAAGCTGGTTTTTGGTATGATTGGCCCGGCCGGAAAATTTCTTTCATGGGCCATGTGCGCAAGCTTTTTCAGCGCTGGCCGTGGTTTTATGACCAGTATTTTTCTTTAGTGTTCCCAGCCCGGTGCTTAACATGGGAATTGCGCGTAGTCAACGATAATGAAGAGCGCTCTTAAAACGGTTGTCCTGTCGCTGTTTCGGGTTTTCAGGCCCAGCCTTTCGGCCGGGGCGATTTTAATGTATCACTCGGTGGGGGAAAATAACGCCTTTTTTTCGGTGCGGCCAGAGGAATTTGCCAGGCAAATGGCTTGGGTGGCTGAGCGGAAATTCAAGGTAGTTTTTCTTTCAGAATTGGTGGCCATGATTCGCCAGAAGAAAAATAGCGTTGCGGGCTATGTGGCTATCACTTTTGATGATGGCTATAAGGATTTTCTGCAAAATGCCGCGCCAGTTTTACGCCAGCATAATTTTCCCGCTTCGGTTTTTTTAATTTCCGATATGCTCGGTGCTTCCTATACTACTTCTGATGGTATTTCTTTCCCGCTTATGAATGCGGCCGAAGCTCAAGAGGCGAAAGCGAGTGGCCGGGTAGAATATTTTCCTCACACCGCTAAGCACACTATTCTTGACCAAGTGTCGGCGCAAGAAGCTATACAAGAAATAGAAAAATCAAAAAACGATATCGCCGAAAAATTCGGCCGGTCCGCTAATATTCTTGCTTTTCCCAAAGGCCGGCACACGTCGGAAATTATTGAGTATTTGCGACATTCCAATTTCACGGCCGCCGTTACGGTGCAGGAAGGATTTGTCACTCCAGCGGGCGACCCATTTCTTCTGCCGCGCCTCTCGGTAGATTCCAGCACCAGCTTCGCGCAATTCAAAGCCAAGCTTTCCGACGGGTACGGTGCCTATCTTTCTTTGCGTAAGTATCTATGAAAAAGGGAATTCGTTTTTGTTTTTTTGGTATCTATACTCCCGGCTATGCCCGCAATCGGGTTTTTCTCAAGGGTTTGCGGCAAAATGGCGTGAGTGTGGTAGAAATTCGCCTGGATGCCGGCACACGCTGGCGCTATTTCAAATTGGCCTGGCGGCTTTTTAAAATGCGTCGCTCCTATGACGTGATAGTAGCGGCATTCCCGTCGCCAACAGCGGCTATCGTCGCCCGGCTCGTTTCCCGGAAGTTTCTTGTTGTTGACGAGTTTTATTCTATGTATGACGCGGTGGTTAATGATAGGAAGGAAATCAGTCGCTGGCACCCGCGGGCTCTGAAATTGCTAGTGCTCGATTGGCTCAGCTTGCTTTGCGCTGATTTGATTATCACCGACACTGCCGAGCATAAAAAATACTGGGCACTCTGGCTGTGGGCCAATAGTAAAAAGATGGAAGTGGTGCACATTGGTGCCGAAATTCCTAAGCTCGCCGCTAACCAGCCAAGCTCCGAAGATGGCCGGCTCGTTGTCCATTTTCACGGTTCCTACGTGCCTCTACAGGGCGTTGAGGCCATTGTCGCGGCCGCGGCGTTGCTTAAAAATGACAATCGATTCGCGTTTCGGCTTATAGGCGATGGTCAAGATTTTGAGCGGGCTATGGTTATTGCGGAAACGGCCGGCATCAAAAAAGAACTTGAAATTATTCGGCGGATAGATTATGGCACGTTGCTCAACTATATTTCCGCGGCTGATATTGTCCTCGGCATTTTCGGCACATCGGAAAAAGCTAAGCGGGTTATTCCCAATAAAGTCTATGAAGGCGCGGCGGCAGGGAAGCCAATAGTAACCATGGACAGCCGGGCTATTCGCGAAGTTTTTTCGCCCAGCAAAGACATTCTCGTAACAGAACCAACACCCGAAGCTTTGGCCGAGGCCTTGAAACGCTTGGTTGGCGACCCGCAGTTCCGTCACGCTCTTGGCGCTGCCGCTTTGGCCACCGCTAAAAAATATAGCCCGCAGTGCGTTGCAGAAAAATTGTATACAATAGTAGAACAAAAAATAAAATGAGCGATTTTCTTCGCGACATATACGCCGGCCGCACCGTGTACCGTTTTCTTTTTGATAGGGCTACCAAGCCACTCCTCAGCGCGCTTACTGGGGAAGTGCTTGATTTGGGTGGCAATCGCCGTTCGCCCTATTACCGTTTTTTCTCGCCGCAGGCGAACGTTACCGCCTCCAATTATCTTCCTAAAGATGGCGTAGATGTCGTCGTTGATCTTTCTAAAAAATTTCCATTGGCCAGCGAAACCTATGGTGCTGTGCTTTGTTTTAATATGCTCTATATATTAGCCGATAGGCATACGGCTCTAGTTGAAATGCGGCGTGTCCTAAAACCCGGTGGCCAGCTCATTCTTTCCATGCCATTCATCGCCAATGAAATGCCTGAGCCCACCGACTATTGCCGGCTCACCGCAGATGGTCTCAAAATAGAGTTAGAACAGGCTGGTTTTTCCGACATAAAAATCACCCGTTTCGGCGAGCGCTTTACTTCGGCCGCATACTTGCTTCATCCGCTCTATGTTTTCAACACGGTTCGACTTGTTGCTTACGCCGCGGCCTTGTTTTTGGACAAACTCCTACCAAAATCAATAAAGCGCAATCACCCTACGCCGCTTGGGTATATTGCCGTGGCGAAAAAATCCGCGCTATAGACATTTTACTGTATTTGTTGTAGTCTTGTGATAGATATTCGCGAATAGTTCGTGAGCCCTCTATCGTGGAAAAACGGTATTTTTCGTCCTTTTCCAAAGGAGAATCGCCATGAAAGCGATTGGTTTGTTTCTTGGTGCGTTGCTTGGTTGTCTAGTTTTGACCGCTTCAGCCAATGCTGCCGCTTATAGCATCACGGATTTAGGCACGCTGGGCGGTTCGTTCAGCATTGGCAATAACATGAACAGCACTGGTCAAGTTGTTGGTTCATCCATTAATTCTACTGGTGTTGAACACGCTTTCCGGTACTCTGGTGGTTCCATGATCGACCTGGGAACGCTCGGTGGTACTTACAGCACCGCCCACGGTGTCAATGTTAATGGACAAGTTGTGGGCTTCTCCGCTATTTCTGGTGGTCCTGGTGGTACGCAACACGCCTTTCTGTATTCCGGTGGCTCTATGGCAGATCTTGGAACGCTCGGCGGCACCCAAAGCTATGCCAATGGCGTCAATAATGCCGAGCAAGTAGTTGGTCGCGCTCAAATTGCGAACGGCCTCTACCATCCATTTCTGTACGCGAACGGCTCCATAACTGATTTGGGCACGCTCGGCGGCACTTCCGCAAGTGCCCAGAGCATCAGTGACGTCGGACAGATCGTCGGCGGTTCGTACACCTCCGGAGGTGTTTACCACGCGTTTCTCTATACAGGTAGCACGATGAGCGATCTTGGCACGCTCGGCGGCATTTTTGCAAACAGTCAGGCCGACAGTGTGAACAATATCGGTCAGATTGTTGGCGAATCTTACTCCGCCGACGGTAGCATCGTCCACGCTTTCTTGTATGCCGACGGTTCGATGAAAGATTTGAACGGTCTTGTTGATCCGAGTTCGGGCTGGATGCTTGAGTACGCAAAAGCCGTTAACGATGGCGGTCAAATTGCCGGTTATGGTATTAGTCCGTCTGGTACAGCTCATGCGTTCTTGCTCAATCCTGTTCCGGAGCCGACAACGCTCCTGGTTCTCGGGCTCGGCTCGCTTCTCGTTCTCAGGCGGCGAGGTTCATCAGTCTCAAATTGAACAACAGCCGGTGGCAACCCCACCGGCTTTTTTCTTGTAATGATGTCATTTTTCGAGTAATATTGAAGTACTTTATTATTAGCGATTCTCACTTTTATGGCTGACATTACTACTCTTGAGACGCCGTATGGCACGTTTGCTGTTGACCCTGCGCGAGACATGAAGGTATTGCGCCAAATGCAAGAATATGGTCACCATCAGTTATTTTCCATCAATCTCCTGAAATTGTTTGCCGATAGTAATTCTGTGGCGATGGACGTTGGCGCACACATAGGTACGTTTTCAATACCGTTGGCGCGCTGGTTTAAGAAGGTGATTGCTTTCGAGCCGTCACCAGAGACGCATGCTCTTCTTGTAAAAAATATCGCCCTAAACCGGCTCACCAATGTCGCCTCGCCGCAAAAAGGTCTCGGTTCTGTCGCTGGTCATGCCAGCCTAGGCACGATTTTTAGTGGCAATGCTGGTGGGCAGGCCTTACGGATAGGGGAAGGCTCTATAACTGTCTCTACGCTTGATACTGAATATCAGGAAAAAGAGCCGTTGTGTTTGATGAAAATAGATGTTGAAGGAATGGAACTCGACGTATTTAAGGGTGGCGTAAAAACAATCGAATCGTCACGACCAGTGATTTTATTTGAAATAAATCTTCGCGAAATGAAAGCCCATAATAATTCGCCGAAAGCTATTGCCGTTTTTTTTGCTTCTCGAAATTATAAGATTTTTTATCCTTTTGAACGCTCCGGAAAAGTATGTTTCGGGAAGATACCAAGTTTGTCTTTAGTTTTGAGTGTTGTTACGCCCCGTTCATTTTTCTTTAATGGGCCATCAATGCCTTTTGATGTGTTGGCCATTCCACGCGAGCGGGCTGTACCCGCGCAAACGAAGGTTGTTTCGCGAACAGCACTCGTACTCTATCTTTTCCAGCTTAATATTTCCAATAAGATTCAGCGATTTTTGTGTTTATTTAAAAAACCATAAATTTAATGGTCAGCGCTTCTTCTCAGAAGAAAACCCTTAAGCCCATTCTGTGGATGTCCTTCGGGCCGATAGGCGACACGATGATGATGGTGGCCTTTTTTGACGACATTCTGCGCGTGCGGCCGGACGCCACTTTTACCGTGCTCACCAGCCGCAATGCGGCCGTGATTCGCGACCTGTGCCGGGCATACCCCTCCATAACGGTAGTAGAAATTCCTTCGCGTCTCGCAGCCGTGCCAGCGTTTCTGTTCAATATTTTCCGCAAGCGCTGGATAGTACTCATGCCGGGCGTGGCGCACTATTATTCCACCCAGCTGAAAATTTTCTTTTTAGTGCTCTATTGTTTTCCGTGGATAACTTCCATCGGCTTCGGCGATATCCGGAAGCGCTTTGGCTGGCTGCCATTTCATACGGTTCTGCATTTTGATTTGTCGCGCACGGTGCTTCAAAATTATCGCCGGATGGCTCCTTACTTTTTAGGCACGCCGATTCCACCCGAGCAGCTGCTTACGGCGAAGCTCGCCTTAAAAGCGCCCGCGAATTTTTCTCTCAAGAAGGGCGCTTATGTGGTTATTCATATGTTTGGCAATAAGCGGCGGCTTTCGTTTCCCGACAGACGCTGGCGCGCGCTTACTATAGAATTAACGAAGCGCTACCCCAATTACCAGTTTGTATTTACCGGCGCGCCCAAGGACGCGCCCGCCATGGAGATAATCACCAAAGATATTCCGCGCACCACAATGCTCGTTGATTTGCCGATTTTGGAAGTCGCCTCCATTATTGATTCGGCCGCGCTTTATATTGGCGTGGATACGGGCATTACCCATTTGGCCGGCGTGATGAAAAAGAAAAGCGTGCTGGTGGAGAATAATTCCAACCCGCTCTGGTGGCCTTCCTATAATCCCAATGCCACTATTTTGGTTAACAACAAGCGCTGTATTTGCAAAGGCGACAAAACCGACCAGTGTCGCGTGCTTGATGAAGACGGCACAAATTATTATCGTTGCACCTACGACATTACCGACCAGGCGGTTTTAGACGCCGTAGCCGCCGTTCTGAAATAAAATTTCATACAAAATTCCATGCGCCTTATTTATTTAACCGGTCTCAACTATCCTTCAGCAATTGCTAATAACCAGCAGGTGATGGTGATGGCTGGGGAATTTCATACAATTCTCGGTACTGGCGATTTTACGTTGATAGTGAACGCTTCGCGAACAGCGGGGGAATTTGCTGGTTTTCAGCCGGTGACTATTGGTTGCGGTTGGAAACACTTTCGTTTGTTCTACAGTGCCTGGTGGTTTTTCCGGCATGCAAAAGCACTTGTTAATGGCCGCCCCGATGTGGTGGTTTATACCAAAGATCCATATTTTTGCCTCATCAGTATTTTCTTCAAAAAAATCTTCGGCTACAAAGTAGTGTTTGAATCACACCTTTTATTTTCGCCGATGGTTGATTGGTTCATTGCTCGCTATGCCGACGCGATTCTCGTGCTGACCTCGCATTTGAAAACTGATCTAGTGGCGAAGGGTGCCTCGGCGCAGAAAATCGCCGTTGTTCCCGACGCTGTTGATGTGGCAAAATTCAACCTCAATATTTCTGTTGCCGAAGCTCGGCAGAAATTACACCTGCCACTTGATAAAAAACTCGTCATGTATAGCGGAAGCCTCTATGTGCATGAATGGAAAGGCGTGCCGGTGCTGTGCGAAGCCGTCCAGCTTCTACCGCCGGAATACTTAGTAGTGCTTCTGGGCGCTCGCAATGAGGCCGAGAAAAAACGGGCCGAAGAAGCCGGGAAGGGTAGGGTGCTGGTGGTGGAGCGAAAGACGCACACTGAAATTCCGCTCTATTTACAGGCCGCCGATGCACTCGTTTTGCCCAACACTCGCGGTAATGCCAATTCGGAAAAGTACACCTCGCCGCTGAAACTTTTTGAATATATGGCCGCCCGCCGGCCCATCGTCGCTTCCGACTTACCTTCCATTCGCGAAGTGCTTTCTGAAAAGAATAGTTTTTTGGCCGAGCCTGGCTCAGCGCCGAGCCTGGCAAAAGCAATCGTTGCGGCCACAAATAATTCTGGCACCGATTCTGGCCGTATTGTTGACCAGGCCTGGAACGATGTGAAAGACAAAACCTGGCATGCTCGCGCCGAAGACATCCTGGCTTTTATGCGCACAGCGATTACAATGAAATAACAGTAAAACAATGGCAAAAATTAGAGATTTCCTGACCGGCAAATTAACCCGCATCCCTTTGGACGCTTTCGTAAAGCGGCATGCTTCCGACGCCTACACTCTGGATGTCGGCTGTTCGCATTCGCCCTATTCGCAGTTTTTCAAAAACCGCGTCGGCTTTGACATCGCCCCCGGCCCAGGCGTTGATGTGGTTGGCGACGCCCATGCTATGCCTTTTGCCGCCAACACTTTTGACCTCATTGTGGCTACAGAAGTATTGGAGCACCTCCACTCGCCCTGGCTGGCCGTTGCCGAAATGCACCGCGTCCTCAAAAAAGGTGGCCATCTCCTCCTCACCACTCGCTTTTTTCAAGTTATCCACGATGCGCCGCACGATTATTATCGCTACACCGAATACGGCTTGCGCTACTTGCTGGCCGATTTCAATATTGTTGAGCTTGATGAAGAATTTCCGCCCAAAAATACCATTGCCATGCTCATCCAACGCGCTGGTCTCAATAAAAATCTTCGGGGTGGCATTCTCGCTCGCGGCTTTTTCCTGGTATTGGCCCGATGTGTCTATGCTCTACCGACATTTTCTCGCCGCAAAACCGGTCATGCTTTCACTTCCGGCTACTACGTCTTCGCCGCCAAAAAATAGGCGAAATACCGAAAGGCAACCATGTTCAAAAAAACCAGAGATACGATTAAAAATTACAGCCTGCTTGCTCTCTGTTTTTGCTACGCCCTTGTTCGCGGTTCCGCCAAAAAGCTCGGCACGGAAGTCAACAATATTCTCATCGTCCACGACGCTAAAATGGGGGATATGGTTTGCCTTACGCCCACCATTCGCGCCGCAAAGCAGGCCCGCCCGCAAGCGCGGGTGTTTGTGTACGGGAACGCTATTGGCCGGGCTATTCTCGCCGGGAACCAGGCGGTCGGCGGCTATATAGAGAGTAACCAGAACATGTTTGCGCTCATTAAAAGTTTTCGCCAAAACAACATTGACTACGTCGCCATCGCCGCGCCCGACTTTCGCGCCGCCGCCATTGCTTTTTTAGCCGGCATCAAAACCATTTGTTGTTCCAACGTTGAAGGCGGTTTTTCTCCCTGGGAAACCGCGGCCTATGGCTTGCTCAAAAAACTGACGTTCCAGTATCCTCTGCGTATGAATTTTTACGCTCCCGCCGAATATCTCGGGGCTCTCGCGCCCTTGGGGAGCACTACAAATGCCGCGGGTATTACTAGTGCCGCAAGCTTCACCGACACGCGCAAAGAGCTCTACTATTCCCCGCAAGCCGCCGAGCGTATTAAGCAGTTTTTCGCCGAGCACCACCTTACTCCGAAAAAAGATTTCATTGTCGCTATTTCTCCCTCGGCAGGCAATAAAATAAAGAATTGGCCGGGCGAGCGCTTTGCCGAAGTGGCCGCCTATGCCCATAAAAAGCACAATGCAAAAATCATCATCATCGGTAGCCGCGTAGACGGGCCTGAAGTTGAGGGAATGCTCCGCCACATGGCTCCGGGCGTGCCCCTTATAAACACCCTCAACCTCTTTTCAATTGACGAGCTCAAAGCTTTTCTTTCGCAAGTAAGCCTCTTGGTGGCCGTGGACACTGGGCCCATTTACATTGCCGAAGCTTTTGGTGTGCCGACCATTGATATCATTGGCCCCGTCAGTGAGAAGGAACAGCCGCCCATTTCCGCCATCCACAAAATTGTTTTTCTGCGCGACAGAAAAGCGCCTGCTGTGCATATCATGAACGCCCGCATCTACGACTCCGCCGAAGCCCGCCGCCAAGTTGAGGGGATTACTGTGGCGATGGTTGAGGAGGTTTTGGAGGAGGTGGTGGGGAAGTAGTTTATTGACTGGTGGATAAAATTATTGTTGAAAAATGCTCAGGTGGTATTATAGAGTGAACTTTAATCATTTCTTATTAATAATATGCCTGATCAAAACCTGCTCAACTACATTAAAACCGCGCTCGCGCAAGGTAAGAGTCGCCAGGAAATTACGGCCACGCTTATGGCTCAAGGCGGTTGGACCCAGGCGGATATAGATGCTGTTTTTGCGACCTTGCCGCCAGTGCCGCCGTCAGCCCCAACGAATCCACAGGTTCCGTCATTCAAGCCGCAAGGAAGTGTGCCGCCGCTTTCGCCAATGAACGTATATACGGTTCCTGGTGCTGGTCAAAACTATCGGCCGCAAAATTCTGGCTCGCACTGGCTTCTCGGCTTGATTACTTTAGCTGTCGCCTTGGTGGGTACGTATTTTAGTTGGTACGTATTGATCGGTAATTCAACTGTGGCGTTATGGATTGCTGGTAGCATGGATGCTATTCTGCTTTTTGAAATTTTGTTTATTTGGATTATTGCCGCGCTTTTTCGGGTTCCCAATAACTCATTTTCCAAGCCCTTACTGATTGGTGGTGTTCTTGGGGTGATGTATATTCCTGTGCTTTTCCTGTATTACAACGTTCCTGTTTTCTCTAGTATAGCGGGCGTTGTTGAATTTATCATCTATATCGTACTCTTGGTTAAGATATATGGGATTTCCATTGGCAAAAGTATTGGTATTGCTGTTGTTGCCGGTATTCCTACTATGATTGTTGCTGGGGTTATCGTCATGGCTTTGTTGTTTAAAGGACTCTTTTCTCTTGTTACGGTTGCTGAAAACTATAACGCGCAAAATGCGCAGATACAAAATTCTTCGGCATCAAGCGTTATGATTGATTCAGATTCGCTTACTACCTCATCCGCGTTCCCGACAATTACCGGTATGACCGCTAATTTATCATCAGTAAGCGTTGATGTGGATGGTTTTGTTCCAGCAAAGGGTGGTACTGTCGCCCTTTATGATGGCACGGTTCCTGTCGTAAATGGTGCGTGGTCTTTCACAGTATCAGCATCAAATGCCGCCTTCGGCGGACCCCAAGGACTTGCGCCGGGGAACTATACTGTTGTTGTTGGAGCAACAGAAGCGGCGGCGCTTGCTAGTAGCACCCTCACTGTTTCAAACGGTTCGCAAATGCCGGCTACTAGTGTTGCGGGTATGCAGCAATACTCCGTGCCAGCGTGGCCGTTTACTATTTCCTATCCATCCGATTTTGCGCCTACCGATACCCTAACTACCGCGCAACAAAATTCAGTTGCTTCATATATGGGAACATGTTCTGTGGGGCCTGCCGGTCATTCTAATGATGTTGCTCAAGTTCAGCTTTGCTACATTGGCACGCAAAAACCCGATGGCTTTGCGTCTGCAGGCGTAAATATTATGCCAAACCATGCTATAAGCGCGCAGGATTGCCAGAAACCGGAAGACAGCGGTAATACTTCATCATTGGCTTCACAAACAGCTACCATTAATGGCGCTACATTTTACGAAAACACATTCAGCGACGCGGCCCTCGGCCACTATCTGTCAATCGATTCGTACCGGACATACCAAGGCGGCACGTGCTATACGGTAGACTTAAAATTTGAAACTGACCGAGGCACATCTGAAAAAGGGCTTAATGACCCTAGTTTTGCCGCGACAATGCAGGCGAAGTTGAAAGCAATTCTCTCTACGATTACATTTTCGCAGAATTCTGCAACTATAAATTAAATCAGTATTATATTTCACCCTCATGAAAATTTCTCAAAAAGGTTTTATTGTTCCGTTACTAATATTGTTAGTCGTTGTGATTGCTATTATTATAGGAGCTTTTTTGTTTTTACAGTCATCACTCCCATCAGCTTTTAGTAACAATTCTCCGGCAGCACCCCCACAGAATCTCCTCACGTTGTCATGTGGCGCTAGTAGCTTCGTGATTTCAGGCGAACCATTCAATAGTACGAATTATCCGTTTGCTCATGATTATAAAATAAAAGTATCTATTTTGTTAAATGGCAAGTTGGTTCAGAAAGACACCGTAGACAAGACGTGGTCTGTTATCTACCCACCAATCCTACAGTCGTATAAAGATAAGTACGCTTCCACAAGTGTATATTTTTTACCTGAACCGAACTTGAGTAGTTGGCAATCATCAGTAAATTATTTAAGCATTTACGTTTCATCGAAAAATTTTTCTGAAACTGAATATCGGGGCTTTGTGGATTGCGTAAAAAATAACCAGCAAACGATCGATAGTGCCCTTAGTAAGACCTATACCATTCAGGTGGGTACATCAGAATTTCCAGCTACTACTTTTTATCAAGGTATCCTTATGGTGGCATACGGTAATCCGTATTCTGATACTATCTTGAATTGTCCGGATGAGGCTGGATATGTTACTAGTATCAACCCAGTCGGTTTCGTGATTCAAACAGACCCCGGCAGTAGTGGTATGGTGGGAAACATTATACTAGACGGGGGAAGGGAGGTATGGCAAGCTGAGTTCCCCTTAAATAATGCTAAATTAAATTCCTGCACGCTTCCTGACGGCACAAATTTTTTACAAAAATATCCACCAGTCTAGAGAACGTTACTGCTTCACTTACAAATTAATTAGAAATCCCATGAAAACTGCTTCAAAACTATTTTTGATTTTATACGCAATATTCGGCGTACTTTCTATTCCCGGCGCGATAGCAGTCAGCTTAATGATTGGTCTCTTTGGAGGATGGATTCCCTTGATAATTATGCTATTGGTAATTGAGGTGCCGACGTGGGGATTTTTTCTTATCGCTTTCTTGTTCTATAAAAAACAAAAGTATGTTGGGTGTTTTGTATTCCTGGCTCTTCCTTGCCTGGCATTGCTTGTGTCTGGTATTTATTATTTTCATTCCGTGCCTTCTAATTTTCGATCTCGCTCCACCGTTGCGAGCGGGTTCTTAGTGCCATCTCCGCAGTCAGTCCCAACAGGTTTTCAAGCAACAAATCCCAGTTACACTAATGGCGCATATATAGCACGGTATACCGACCCGTCAGTTCAGCCGTATGACGCATATATTGAGTTTGACGAAATTAAAAATCTCCCCGCACGCTACAACTACACATACACCGTTGGCCGGTGGGCACAATCTAGTGCCGATCAAAAAGTAACCAACTTTACCTTTGACAACCATCCAGGAGAAGTGCGCGTATATAACACTACTATCGGTTCAGAGAATACGACCACTTACAATTTAGTTTGGGATGATAGTGGTTCCTTATTAAAAGTAACCTTTTTTGGCGTTTCGGCAATACAATCCCCGCAAGATGTTGTGAATGTTCTAAACACAATGGTTCGGAGTTAACCGCGTTACTGCAACGCACCCAGTGCCGCGATGGTTTGTGGTATAATTTTAAGCAATGAAAACATCTAAAAAGGGCTCAGTGGTTGTAGTTTTACTAACCTTAATTGTCGTCGTCTTGGTTGTTCTTGGCGGTGTCTATATTTATTATCAAAACCAACCAAATCAAAGCGGTGCAGTCAGTCCGTCGCAAACAGAAGTGGCTAACCAGACACCCGTAGCGTCGGACAATCAGACCATTAACTCAAGCCAGGGTACTATTTCAACACCAAACACTCCTCCAACAGTTGGCTGGAACGTATTCACTAGTTCCTTGTACGGTTTTCAGATAAGTTACCCAAATACATATGGTGCTTATAAATATCAATCTGATGACAATGGTGGTGGTAGCTATCTGCCTATAACTACAAATACGGATATTGCAAAACTTTCCGGAATATATCAAGGTGTTTTCATCACTCTCCCTCAGGCAATTGCGGCAGTAAACAAAGCGGCTGATCCCTATGCTCTTGTACCGGCGGCATATGTAACAATACAAATATCTGTGACTAAAACACCTGGAGTGGGATATGCTAGCCTGGAACAATACAAGAATTTTGAGATCAGCAGTGATGCTACAGCCCAACAAAAATGGGTTTATAGCGACACGACCATAAATGGCCAGCCCGCTTTCAAAGAAATTTTTACAAGCTCCAAGGGGACGTATTACAGATTGTCCTTATTCAAGGGTAATGCTCTGTACCTTCTTGATGTAGATCCAAACTCTTATACTCAAGATTCTGCGACTATTGACGCTATCGCAAATTCCTTTAAGTTTACAAATTCTGCAACGGCTGTTTCTTCCGCTACTGGCGTGACACAACCCGTAGCTCCGACCACCAACACCACTTCCACCGCGGGCTGGAAGACCTACACTGATTCGCAGTATGGATTTTCGTTTCAATATCCATCTGCTCTTCCATACTCACTCTTTGCGTCTCTTAATGGCACACCGACTGCTCTTACTGCTTCTTCAAAAAATAACATTGATAGCAATGGTTGTTATGTCCCCAGCATCTATGCTGGAACAGAAAGGGCTGGCACAACAGATTCTAACATCACTCTCAATAAAATATCTTTTTGTGCCTCAAATTATGGCGATCCCGGCGCTGGTCAACTATATACCGCTTACTCATATACCACATATCGGAATGGTAACTATGTTACCCTCCAATACGTTGTTCACACACCAAACGGTTGCGGCGCGTATCAAGGAACCGATAAATACCAAGCATGCACTACTTTCTTCCAGAGCGGTTTTAATACTGGCGTATTACAACCGATTCAACAGAGTGTCGCAACACTGATGTTTACTCAATAAAAAATCAATCTATTCACATAAGTCTCGCTATCCGTTAATTACTGACTATGAATCCCAACCAAAACTATTCTAGCCCAATATCACCAACGCCGATTAGTAAGGGGAAGGTTTTTCTCGGACTGGTTGTCTCCCTAATTCTTGCCTTCGTGGCAATTTTTATTCCGAACTTACTAGTGGTCGCCCAACCCCTCTTCGCCCTCTTTTTTGCGGGCATACCTTTCGGTGTGTTTCTATTCAGTGGTGTAATTTTTATAATCCTAAACTTCATTGCTCAGAAAATATTCAGGAATTCTCCTTCTCTAAAGAAAGGCATGAAATGGGGTTATCTATTCATAATTATTGTCGCGGTTTTCTCGCTGTCAACTGATATTACTGCCTTGCAAAACATGAGTGCTCTGCAAGGCAGTTATGCCGCGTCTTCCAGTGGGGATGTCAGTGGTTGTCTTAAAGTCAACGATCCTTATGACAAAGATATGACGATAGATACTTGTCTTCAGAATATTCACGATCAAAAACCGGGCGATTCAACGATTTGCGACAGTATGATTACGGATTCAGCAAATCCAACAGACTTGATGCGAACGCAAAGCTTCAAACCTCAGTGTTATGACGATGTTAATGCTTGGAATGCCGCTAATTCGGGTGATATTTCTTTGTGTAAAAAAATGTCGTTCACCACGGATATTGATTCGTGTTACCAGACTGTTGCAATCAGAACAACAAACTATTCTTACTGTCAAAATCTCTCTTCGCCTGATCTGGTGCAAAATTGTTACAAGGTTTTTCTACTAGATCATAAAACACCTCAATTTATGCAGAGTGTGTGCCCGTTGATAACCAATCAAACCTACTACGGATTAGCGGGGTGTACGGCGACTGGTGTGACACTGCCCGTAGCTCCGACCACCAACACCACTTCCACTGCTGCTTGGCAAACATATACGAGCACCCAATATGGATTTTCAATGAAGTATCCTCAGGGCTGGAGCGTCACTGGTTCGCAACCACTTTCCTATGTTAATCCACTTACCTTGTCAAAAACATTTGGTACTGGTCCCCAAGGATACACTTGCAGTTCAGTGGTTAGTTTGATTTCAACGAGCGTGCTTGATCAAAATGCTTCCGGATGGGGAGCAAAGACTCCTTTTGTGAGCGCTACTAATCGCTTAGTTGCTGGCTGGACTAAAAGTAATGACTTCCCTGGTACATTTGACTATTTTCTGAAAAATACGAACAGTCAGTATTCGTATCAGGTTTTTGATTCTACTCAAACTTTTGGAAGTTATAGTCAAGATCCTAACGCTGAAATAACCCCCTCAAAAAACATCTACGTAAAAGAATGTACGGATATTTTCTCCCAAATGCTCTCAACGTTCACTTTCATTTAATAAAATATGAATAATCCGATTGCTACTCCGGCACAAAAAGTACTTCGCATTTGTCGTATTGTCTTATTCATACTTACACCATGGAATGTGTTGGTAGGGTTGTTGCTGTTTGTGGGTTCTGATTTATCCCACGACCCACAATCAATTTCGCTGTCAATCCCGCTATTCTCCCTTCTCCTTCTGGTATTTAGTATTATTTTAATAAATAAAATAGGACGATGGTTGTGTTATCCTGCCGCGGAATTAAAACCGGAGCTGCTTACTCCCATATTCATAGTAACGATCTTGGTCGTGATAGCGGCAATTATACCTACGCTAGTTGTTTCTGGTGTGTTTGGTAGTTTCTAGTTCTGGTATCTGGGTGGTAAACTTGTGGGGTGAAAAAACAACGGAACTACATTTTATTTTGTGACTCACCACTATTTATTTAACGGCAGCACGTTAGTAAGCACGCAGTAACGTTACTGCAACGCACTCAGTGCCGCAATAGTCTGCGGGCCGGCGAAGCCATTTTCCCCGGTGATATTTTGCTCTGTCTGAAAGTTTTGAAGGGCAACACGGGTGCAGGTGCCAAAGATGCCGCTTCGTGGGCAGGTATTATTTGTTTTGTCGTTGGGTGGATAGGTGCCAGCATAGGCCAGGGCAGTTTGGAGGGCGAAAATGTCTAAGGCTGAACCGTTGGTGGCAGTAACTGGCGCGTTCCAGGTGTGGGGCAGAACGAGGGTGTCATAAGGGGTGGCAAGCTTGGCGGAGCTCGCCGGGTCAAAAAAGTCTTGAAGGCCGAGATAGGTTTGAAAGGCAAGGTCATTGAGAGCAGTGCTTCGGAGGGCGGGATTGGTAAACTGGGCTTCATAGATGTAGCCATACTCAATGAGCATGCTGGCGGCATCGGCGGTATCGTAGGAACCGAGAGCGATGAGCTCGGGGTCGTCAACGATGCCGCTGGACTCGGCGGGTAGGTTACTAACGGGATTGTACTTTTTTAAGCGGTTGAAAATGGTAGCGGCAACAGCTTTTGTGGTGGCGCTATTTTCATATTGTTCGGCCGGCACATACATAGCAAAGCCGGAGTATTTCCCGACATTCATTCCTTGGCGGCCAGCGTAATCGTTGAAATGAATATGGAGAACAATGTCAATGTCGTTTTCATTGGCCCACTTGGTCATGCCATACAGGCGGGTGGCGCTGGCAGGCGGGGTAGAGAGGTGATCGATAGTTACGACAGGCGCGGTAATTGCCCCAATTGCCACAAGGTGTGAAAACGACGCATATGACGCGTTTTGCCAGGCTTGAATATCGCTCCAGTTGTTCTGGAAATAACTGGTGAGTTCGGGGCTCCAGGCGGTATTGTCACGGGCGATGAATACTTGGTAATGAGTATTTGAGGCTAATAATTTCTGGAGATCCTGGCCGAGCTCCACGGTCATGTTTCGCTCTTTAAGCGAGCCGAATTCCGCGCCGCCAGAATCGGGGTTGTGGCCGGGTACGATGAGAATACGGACTTTTTTAGCCTGATTAGTACTTGTGTCGACGTAGTCGTTTTTGATTTGAGCGATTGTTCTGGGGTTGTGGCTGAGGATGACAGCAGCTAATTGTTCACCGATGTTTTCTACTGCCGAGACAATTGCTTGGGTTGCCTGTGGGTGGTCGTAGGCAAGTTGCGCGGTGACAAAAAGGGCGAGGCATGCAAATAGGCCGAACACGTGCACCTTTCTGAAATGCTTTTTCGGAGGTTCCATTTTCTGTAAGTATACAATATTCAGTACTTACGCCGCAGTAAACCACCTTCCAAAAGAGTGCACGCGTTCATCGAGGCGGGCATCGGCGAGGGCGGATTCTATGTTTTGTACTTGGGTTGGATTTTCCGCGAGGTTGGAAAGCAGAGTGACAAGCCCGAGGCGCTTGAGTTCTAAAGTGAGGGAAGTGACGGTGGCGTCGTTGGGAACTAGGCCAATAAGCTGACTTTGTGCGGTAGTGAAAGTAATGTGTTTGCCGGCAATATCTAAGCCGACACATAATCCTCCGGCAATAATTGGGCGGATTTTTTGGGTGATGGTTGTGTCGGCGAGATTGTCGGTGATCGTGCCATTCAGGCCGGAAATGGTGAAGGTGCCATTTTTATAATCGCGGGGTTCTATGATTGTGGCTGGCACTTTTTTACCCGCAACAGAAAAGGTAATTTCAACGGCTGGCTTCCCGGCGCGTTTTTTGAGGCGCGCGCTTATGATAGGTGCATTATTCATAAGCGTTTTTATGAGTGCTATGCCGTGGTAGGCGTAGGCGGATTGGTTGAATGTCATGCTGGTGATTTCCGACAGGATTTCTTTTAAGGGTTGAATCCATGGCAAATACGCAGTGTCTTCGGCGGCCACGACGTGCGCGAAATTTTTGAAATATTTTTTATTGCCGAGATATTTTTTGGGAAAAACGGGGGTGTCTAAAATGAGGCCGATGGTGCTTGTGTCAAATTTTTCCAGGAAAGCGAGAACGGGGGCGACTTGGGCTACTGGCACGCCGACGTATATCCAGGCGGCTTTTCGCACAAGGTATTTGGGCAAATTGGGGAGGGGCACGACATCATAGTGCTTGGGGCCAATATAAATGCGGCGGGCTCCTTCCGCGTAGACGCCGGTGATTTCAAATTTTCCGGTTGCTTCTATGGCAGGAAGGACGTCGGTTTGGGCACGCTTGCCGGCACCGATGACGATAATATTTTTGCGTCCCGTTGTTTTCGCACGCTGTTTGGGTGCGGGCAATTCTTTTACATCCATTTTCTTTTTCAGAGTATCGGCAAGGCGGACAGCGAGAGCGCACATGGCGTAGGTTGGGTTGGCACAGCCGCTGGTGGGGAAAACGGAACCGCCACAAATGTACAAGTTGCTAACGGTGTGAACGCGAAGGTTGGCATCAGCTACGGATGTTTTCGGATCCTTGCCCATGCGTGTGCCGCCGAGGTGATGGCTGGCGTCAAAGTTGATGGGCCAGGGCGCGCGTTCGGCCAAGTTACTCTCTAGGGTGCCAACACCGTTCTTCTCCATTTCCTCGGCGAAAATGCGGTGGAGCTCAATGAGTGATTTTCTATCAAGGGCGGAGGTGTTCACGTTGACGGCGGGCACGGGCAGGCCGTTTTCGTCGCGCTCATCGGAAAGGGTTAAACGGTTTTCCGGCAGGGGTTCCATTTCCATGAAATTGCGCAGTTCGCCGGCTTTGGCGCGGAAGCCTTTTTTGCCACGAAGGCGGTAGAGTGCGAAGGCGGCAATGGTTGGTAGGTTTATGACGATGGAAAAATATTGAGCGAGGCGGCTCTCCTTTGCGGGTTGGTGTTTAATAATGCCAAGCAAAGCTTTGACACCTTTATTGTTGGTCCAGGGAAAAATGGGTTCAAGGCGGAAGTAGCTATTGAGGAGGCCGAGCTCGCGCTGAGCGCTTTCAGAAAGACGAAAACCAGTGTAGCCAACCCAGCCGTTTTTTGCATTGCCGAAAGGGTAGGGGATATTGTGCGGTGAGCCGCGCTTTAGGCGAAATGTGCCGACATTGCCTTTGGGATGATTCATTAAATAGCGGCCAACTTGGTCGCGCTCATTGCCGAGGCCGCTTGGGTTGGTGTCGCGGGAAAGCAAAAGGAGGCGCGCGCTTTCCAGGCCGCCCGCCGCCATCACGAATATTTTCGCGGAAATGGTGCGCTCGGTGCCGTTTTGGGAGCGGATGCTGGCGCTGGTGACGCTGACTGCGCCGCTAGTGTCGCGTGTTGAATTCAATTTAAGAACAGTAGCATCAAGCCAGAGGTCAACATTTGGCCCGTAAAAAATCCACTGATGTTTTTTGACGAAATCCCAGGGCGGCACGCTGGCGATGAAGCGCTTGCCGTTGAGGCGACTGGTGTTCACCAGCATATTGTTGCTATCGTCGGTGGTTTCAAAAAGAGCTAGGGGCGGGAAACCGTAAGCTGTGGTGCGTTCGTAAAAAGGCGCGAGCTCGGCCGCGCTTACTGGCCAGCCAGCAGGGTTAGAAAGAAACGGGCGAAATTCCAGGTCAATAGCATCCATGGGCGCACTGCCGCCGCCCCACATGAGCGTGGCGCCGCCGAGCACGCGTTCGCGCGAAGAGGGCTTGGTAGCTATTTCGCCGAGGTTTTGGACTTTGCGCAAGGCATTGCCGTAAGGGCTGGTTTTTAAGCTGCCACTTTCCAAAACGCAGATGCGTTTGCCCGCCATTTTCGTATCGGCCGCTAATTCGGTGGCAAGAGTGATGCTCACCGGCCCAGCGCCAATAATGCAGATGTCGTAAGTTGTGTCGGAGGCTTGGTTTGCGGCGTCCTTCGGGATGTGGTGCTCTGCGTCGTCGGAATATTTTACCGCCATATTGGGCGATTGTAGCACGGAAATTTTTCTGATACTATCAATCTAATTGTGATTTGCGGTCGCTCTATTGCGTACTATTTTTCATGAAAATTCTCATTCTTTCGGACGATTTTCCGCCGATGAGCTTCGGTGCCGGCGTGGTGGCCGCCAACCTGGCCGGCGAATATAAACGCCGCGGCGATGAGGTGATTGTTGTTACAACTGTTCGCGACAGTGCGCAGGGCGGCGTGGCAACATATGAAGGCATGAAAGTGCATCGTATCGTCACTTCTTACAATACTTTTTTTCAGGCGTACGTTGGCTTGTGGAACCCGGGGGTGGTGCGGCAAGTCAAAAAAATCCTGGCGGAATATAAGCCCGAAGTGGTGCATGCGCATAATTTGCATGGTTATCTTTCCTACATCTCGCTCGTGGAGGCCAAGCGTGCCGGCGCGCGGGTGATTGTGACTTGCCACGACGTTCTCTCTTTTCATTATGGAAAATTCGTGGAATTTATTGACCGCTCCAGCACGGCTATTCCGCAGAGTTTTAATTACCGCATAAGCCCGTGGCGGCAACTGCGCGCATATCGTTTCCGCTACAATCCATTTCGCAATCTAATTATTAGAAGGATTTTTCGCAACCACGTTGATCACGTGGTGGCAGTGAGCAATACTTTGCAGGAGGCGATGCTGGCTAATGGTATTAAAAATGTCAGCGTTGTTCACAACGGCATTGACCCAGAGGCGTGGAAAGTTTCGGCCGAAGAATTGGCAGCGTTTAAAGATGCGCACAACATTTCCAATCGCCGCATTGTGCTCTTTGGTGGCCGCTTGAGCGGGCCGAAAGGGGGAGCGGAAACTATTGCCGCCATGGAGCTTGTTTCAAAGGAAATTTCCGATGCCACACTTCTGGTGGTGGGGCCAAAAGAGGGCTATGGGGAGACTATGGAAAAGCTGGCCACGCAAAAGGGTATTCACACCGTTTTTACGGGCGTTTTGGCTGGCCCAGGGCTTCACGCCGCCTATGCCGCCGCCGACGTGGTTTTGTTTCCTTCGGTGTGCTTTGATACCTTTGGAATGGTCAATATTGAGGGTATGAGCGCCCAAAAGCCGGTAGTAGCCACTTGCTTCGGGGGTGCCCCGGAAATCGTCCAGAATGGCGAAACGGGCTATATAGTGAACCCGTATAACATCGCCGATATGGCCGCCAAGATTAGCGCTCTTTTGGCCGACCCTGCCAAAGCGCGAAAAATGGGCGAGGCTGGTTACCAGCGAATGCTCGCCGCCTTTACCCTCAAGCGCCAGGCCGATTCTTATTATGATTTATTTCATCACTAAATCCGGTCGCGATGCCGGCAGTTCCCGCCAGCGCGGTTTTCTCATGGCGGAATTTTTGAACAAAGCCGGCTTTCCGGCCGAAGTAATTGCTCCACCAGAATATCTGGCTGGCACGACGCTTTTTCAAAAATGGGGGATGCAGTGGCGCTACACGCGGAAAATTCTCTCCATCAAAAAAACCGACACGGTTGTTTTACAAAATATCATCAGAAATATTCGCCTTATTATGCTCGTGGCCGTGCTAAAAACCTTTCGCCATCCGCGCACTATTTTTGATATTGATGACGGCAGTTATATGCGCAACCCGTGGATTGTAAAAACACTCGTGGCTCTTTCCGACAAAATTGTGGTGGCCAGCCACCGCCTTGCGGAGTGGCCGGGTTTTCAAAAGAAGCCCATTCATATTATGCCCAACCCCGTGGATGCAGAGTTGGCCGCGCGTTTTTCCGCAAAAGAAAAAGGGGGCGAAAAAAACGGAGGCGACGTAGTCGTGGGCTGGATAGGTGGCGGTCCGGGAAGTATCCCTAATTTAAAATTGCTCGTGCCAATTTTTCAGCGCTTGGTGGCGCAAAAAATTTCATTTCGTTTTCGGTTTATTGGCACGCTCGGCAACGTGCGGGTTGAGGAATTATTTTCCTCCATCCCCGGCCTCAACGCTGAACTGGTGGAAAAAATTGATTGGGCCAAGCTCGGTGAAATTCAGAAGGCTAATGCCGTTTTTGATATTGGTGTGTGCCCGCTAGTTGATAACGAAGAGAGCCGGGTGCGCTGTAGCCTAAAAGTGCTTGATTATATGGCTGCCGGCATCCCCGTGGTTATTTCGCCGATAGGGGAGAACAATTATTTTATTAAAAACGGCGAGCAAGGTTTTTTGCCCGCAACGTTAGATGAGTGGGCCGAAAAATTAACGTTGCTTATAAAAGACGCCGCGCTTCGCCAACGCCTCGGTGCGGCTGGCCAAAAACGCGTAGCCGAAAAATTCAGCTATCAAGCGCAAGTGCCTGGTTTCGCCAATTTTATTTTCCACTAGCATGCGCGTTCAAAAGGAAATTGTCGGTATTGGTACCGATATTGTGGAAATTGAGCGCCTGCGCAATGCGCGGGAATTGAAGCGCGCCGCCGATTTCTTTTTCCTACCAAGCGAATTGCGCGATATGAAAAAAAGCCGCAACCAAGCTGAGTTTGTGGCCTCCCGCCTAGCCGCCAAAGAAGCAGTCATTAAGGCCTATCCAGGAACAATTCATTATCACGACATCGCCATAACCAAACGCGGCAAAAAAATCATCGCAAAATTAGTTCGTCCCGCCGACAAAAAATTTACGGTTTTTGTCAGTATTGCTCATGAAAAAAAATATGCACTCGGCTATGCAATTTTATGTACGTAGGCTTGCAGAATTAAGGGTTTTTAGCTGAAGCTGTTGTGGGTAAGTCATATGTTGTTTTTTGTTATCAGTAGTTGTATAGTCGACTATGAATGTTGCATATGAATTCCTTTAATCAACAATCTCGCATACCCCGGTGGCTACGCATCACTGGAACTATCCTTGAGATGATGCTCATCTATGTCGCATGCTTCCCGTTTTCTATCGGCGTGGCAATATTCTTAGCGTGGATTGGAGGCCAACGCGGAATCTATGTGTTTGGACTTGTTCCGTTACCCGGCTTTTTTCTTGGAGGCCCTCTTGTGATTGAGTGCCTGATTTTTATTTTTCATAAACCATCAAGACAATGGTTAAGAAAGCGTTTTTCTCGTGATCCACTACCACCTCTGTCGAGTACTTAATTTAGTACATTGTTATTCGTTCTAGAATTGAGTATTGTTTGCCCATGAACGTCTTGGAATATCTTAAAAAAGCATCTGAACATAAGAAAAGTTCACTCATAGGTGCAGAAATGCGCATCGCTATCGTCAGTAATTTTACCGACGACATTTTGGAGAAAATTTTTGTGGGTATGTGCCTCACGGAAAACATTCAGCCCGATATTTTTCGCGTGCCATTCAAACAGTATCTTTTTCAGTTACAAGATTCAACTTCCGCTTTGGCCAAACACAAGGCCCAGGCCACATTTGTCTTCTTTGACGTTAACCCCTATTTAGAATCGGAATTCACTTCTGATCTGAATCATATTGATGAAATAATCGCCGATTTGGAGCGTTTTGCCACAGCCAGTGCGGGAAGCGTAATCCTGCACACTATCGCTTTGCCCACCAGCCTCCAGCATGGCCGACTTTTCCGCGAGCATCCGCTCCAAGCCGCAATTAACCGCTACAATTCGGCGATTAAAAAGCTTGCCGAAAAATCTTCAAATGTTTTCATTATTGAAACCGAACGTTTGGTGGCCGCAATGGGGGAGAGCAAGGCTCGCGACATGCGCGGGCTTTATGCCTTTGGCCAGCCGTTTAGTCACGAATATCTGCTTCGTGTCGCGCAGGAATGGATGGCCTACGTGCGCTCGCTCGCCGGCAAAATCCGCAAATGCATCGTGGTTGATTTGGACAACACTCTTTGGGGCGGTATTGTGGGCGAGGTGGGGCCGCTTGAAATAAAACTTGGGCCCGATTACCCGGGCAATGCCTACCGCGAATTTCAGCGCGTTTTGTTGGACTATTATAACCACGGCATTATTTTGGCCGCCAATAGTCGCAACAATGCCGCCGACGTTGACGAAGTTTTTGAGAAAAATCCGTACATGATTTTGAAAAAGTCGCATTTTGCCGCTTTTCTCACGAATTGGAAAACCAAGCCGGAAAATTTGCGCACTATTGCCGAAGACCTCAATATCGGCCTAGATAGTATCGTTTTTCTTGATGACGACCCCGTCAACCGCGACATGGTTAAAACGCAGTTGCCCGAAGTGCTGGTACCCGATTTTTCCCTGCCGCCGGAGGAATATGCACGCACCCTTTTAGATTTGGACGCTTTTCACACCCTCAAAATGACCACCGAGGATAAAGAGCGCGGCAAAATGTACGCCGCCGAGCGCGAGCGAAAGGTTGCTGAAAAGGAAACGCAAAATCCTGAGGAGTATATAAAAACCCTCAATATAAAGATGGATTTTTCCTGTAACGACATTGCGCTCATTCCGCGCCTCGCCCAGCTCACCCAGAAAACCAATCAGTTTAACTTGACCACCTGCCGCTCCACCGAAGCCGAGCTTACCGAGTGGATTAAGAACGGCGCGCTCATTTACGCTGGCGATATTAAAGATAAATTTGGTCCGTATGGCATCACAGTTATGGCGGCCATTAAACCGACGAGTAAAACTGAAGCCGACCTGGCCATTTTCCTGATGAGTTGCCGCGTCTTTGGCCGGAACATAGAATTTGATTTTATGAAAAAGATTTTGGCCGACCTCAAAGAGCGTGGCTTCAAAAAGCTAACCACTCACTTCATTCCCACCGCCAAAAACGCGCCGTCAAAGGAGTTTCTTAAGACCGCAGGTTTCAAGGAAGTTGAGCGAAAAAATTCTGGTGAAGTTGTTTGTGAAATTAATGTAAAATCTTAGAATAGTTGAATTTCTTTAATTGACCCTCAATATCAGTATATTTTTTACCGCAGAGCATCCCTCCGGCGATAAAATCTTCCTGGGTGACTTCCGCCAAAACCCATAATGGTGCGACAAATTTCTTCTTCTCTTTGTTGGATTTGAATTCAACATCAATTAAAATCAGACCTTGTAAATCTCCCTGAAACACATCAATCTCGTACACATATCCGTTTTCTTTATAAAGATATCGATTTTTTACAACCCTTTTTCCTTTCAGCATACTCAATTCCTTAAACTCTTCTTTGGTAAGTGGTATTGTCATTTCCAGCTGATACGAAGAATCCCCGTTCTTAATCGGCTGTTTCTTAGTCATTTCATATTTTTCACCCGATCGTCTTATTCGCAATGTGGGGTGTTTCGCTGTTGAGGGGATGTATATGTCCAACATTGCTTTGAAAGGGGCGTCTTTCAGTTTTTGTACAACTTCTTTCTTTGCCAAATATGTCAGTTCAAATTCTTCCATAGAAAAAGCATATCTTAAATTAGTCGCTCCGTATAGCCCTGTGCGAGCAAGTATTCATAGGCGGCCCAAACGTCACTGGGAATACTCTGCTCTATTTGAAAGCCTTTCTTGGGATATTCTTTGATGCGTTGAAGATCGCCGACCATGGTGTTGATTACGTTATTTTTGTCCCGGCCTTCTATTGGGTAGTCGTGAAATGAAATTTGTGGTGACGTTACCAAGAGCTCAACATCGGGCAACCATACTTTACCAGTCGCATATGTTCTGCGTTCCATATATGGTTTCTGTACCAGAATCATTCTTTTAGGCTCAATGCCGTGTTCGTGCAGTTTCTTAATGGCAAATTCATAATTTTGACCTGTGTTTTGTGATTGATTTTCAATAATGAGCGCTTCTTTTGGCACGCCTATTTTTATGGCAATATTCGCAAACACTTCAGCCTCAGTACTTCCCGCAAATTGTTCTCGGCCGGGCTTGTGGTTGTGGATGGATCCGGAACCGGCACACAACAGTACCGGTGCCCAGCCGTCTAAATAGAGTTGGGCCGCACACTCAGCGACGCGCGTATCTCTGTTGCCTAAAACAAAAATGACATCAGACTTTTTCAGCTCGTGATGCATGAGCATGTAATCCCAAATTTTTTGTGCGGCGGTGTCAGTGGTCATAAGTTTTGTATATCCTCCACCAATTCCGGAAGGTGCGTTTGATTAAAGTGTCCGCGATCTGTAAAAACCCATTCTTTCGCAGAAGGGAGGGCGTGTTTGTATTTTTCTAGATTCGAAAACGGGACAACGTTGTCGTCTTTACTTTGATAGATGAAAATCTTTCCGCCTTGCTTCTCTAGGCCGGCAAGCGATTGGGGAAGGCTAAAATCGGCTAGCGTGTAATCAGTTCCGGAGGTATCAAACGGGGCCGCAATCAAGAAAGTGGCCCGTATCTTTTTTGGATAGGTATTTTCAGAAAAATATTTTGCCAGGAATATGCCGCCGAGGGAATGGCCCACAAACACGACTTCTTCGTCCAAAAAGGGAATGATTTTTTCAAACCATATTTTCCACTCGCTGTATTTCGCGTTAGCTTGGTTGGGCATTTTGGGGAGAACTACCCGGAACTCGCTACCTAGTTCCTGTTCAAGGTTTTCTTTCCAGCCCCTCCGCAACATTTTACTGAAATCAATAATAAACGATTTTAGCGACGCAATATATTCTGTATAGGTATTGAAGGTGTCGCCTCCGTGAATTATTACTACTTGTTTTTTCATGACCAAAATATAACACGTTTTTAAGGAACTATGCAGCTAATAATATTCAATGTTATAGTAGTTCTATGAGCAAATTAACTCACATTTTCTCCTCGGTTTTGGGCGTAGATGAGGCAAAAGTGGTACCGGACATGGCGCCGGCAAATACAAGCTCGTGGGATTCATTGAATGCTATTATTTTGCTGACGGAAATTGAAAAGGCATTTGAGACGCGTTTTGAATATGAAGAGGCGATGAATATTAAGAATTTTGGCGATGTGTTGAAATTGGTGGCGGGGAAGGGGAAAGATCCGCAGGCTTAAAAATATGCCTATCATTGGCCCAAAAATTGGTGACAGCACAGAATAGCGTGAAGATTCTGAAAATCTCATAAGAAATGAAACACATCCATACTGACACGCTGATTATTGGTGCGGGGCCAGCCGGCCTGGCGGCGGCCATAAAATTAGCCGAGGCCGGTAAAGATTTCGTTATTATTGAAAAGAGTGATATGGTCGGCGGTTTGGCAAAAACTCGCACGTTTGTCGAGGGCGATGACGTTTTTCTAACCGATCAGGGTCCGCATCGTTTTTTTTCAAAAAATCCCGAGCTCTATCATTTCATTGAAGACCTCTTGCAGGAGCGTTGGATTAAGGTGAAGCGTTATACTCGCCAGTATATTGCCGGCAAGTTCTACGACTATCCGCTCAAGCCGTTTCAGGCTTTAAAAAATATCGGCCCATGGAAGGCGGCCGGTATGCTCTACGATTACGCCGTGGCGACGGTACGCTACAAACTACTTGGCCGTCCACTCGCAACTTTTGCCGATTATGTGTATGCAAATTTTGGAAAATCGCTTGGTAAATTTTGCATGATAAATTACACCGAGAAAATTTGGGGATTGCCCGCCGAAAAAATTCACCCTGACTGGGCATCCCAGCGTCTTAAGGGTCTCAGTGTTTATGGCCTTCTGAAAGACTTTTTAAGAATTTCGCGAAAAAAGGACGGCCCCAAATCGCTCATTGACACTTTTTATTATCCTGAACGGGGTGCTGGTGAGGTGTATGAAGCTATTCAAAAAAAGCTGGAGGCCCTTGGGTATACAGTGCTAACAAAAACGCAACCAACAAAAATATTCCACGAGAATAATAAAATCACCGCTGCCCTCTGCCAGTCGCCCGAGGGCGAAATACGCTTCACATTCAATCATCTTATAGAGTCGGTACCCATAAAAAATTTTGTTACTCTTTTTGAAAAAACGGCCGTACGTCACGTATCCGAAAGTATGCGAAATCTCTCGTACCGCCACCAGGTATACCTATTCATAACGCTCAATAAGCCCAAGGTTACCGACGATCAGTGGATCTATTTCCCCGAAACACATATTCCGATAGGTCGGATGAGTGAGATGAAAAATTTTAGCCAAGCTATGGCTCCAGCCGATAAAACTTCTCTTTTTTTGGAATTTTTTTGCTCAACCAATGATGCTGTTTGGAAGATGGGCCCAACTGAGGTTTTTGAACTGGCCGTTCCCTGGCTTGAGCAAATGGGGTTTGTTACCCGCACGGAAGTGAGGCGCTCATATGTTTTCAAAGAAGAGAATGTGTATCCAGTATACGACCTGGGTTATAAGAAACACCTGGAAGAAATTAAGAATTTTTTAAACAAATTTAACAATCTCTTATATGTCGGCCGACCGGGCCGTTTTAAGTATAATAATCAGGACCATTCTCTGGAAATGGGTTTCTTGGCGGCCCAAAGTATTATTGATGGGCATCCTTACGACATTGAAGCGGTTGGTGAGGATAAAAAACATTATGAGTCGGGAACAATATATGACAAAAGAACAACGCATTGAGTTTTGGTATGGCGCGGCTATTGTAGTGCTCGCATGTGTCTATATTTTCTGCTGGTTCTGTACAATCTATCTTGCTACCGGCCGAGAACAGCAACAAAGCGGTAGCGGTTTACTTGTCTTGGAAGTCAATGGCGACAGCCGCCAATACGTGGCCTTGGCCCACTCGCTCCTCACGAGCCATACATTTCCTGCGACCAACCACTCGCCAACACCGTTCGTGCCGGAAACATTCCGTGTACCGGGGTACCCTCTTTTTGTTGCCATTTTCTCATTATTTGGAAAAGTTTTTTTTGTCACCACTCTCGTCCAAATCATCCTGGCTTTCTGTACGGCTTTTTTAATACGTCGATTGGGTTGTTTTTTCTTTTCCGACACTGTTGGTTGTGTCGCCGCTGTTCTCTTTCTTCTTGACCCTACAACCCTACTTCTCTCGCTTGCACTATTGTCTGACATGTTATTTGTATTTCTGTTCATTGCTGGCTTCTATTTGCTTGTCAGTAGACTCCATAAAAAACCGCTTTTGGTAACAGTATCTGCTGGCCTCATTTTTTCCTACGCGGTGTGTGTGCGGCCGGTTGGCTTATTTGCCTTACCGATTTTTTTCGCGCCAGTGTTTATAAGCAAGGCTTCTTTGCGGCATAAAATATATTCCGCTATAGGCATATTGGTCATTATTACTGCTGCTGTCGCGCCATGGATGTGGCGCAACTATAAAGAAGCTGGCGCGTTCACGTTCAGTTCTCTTCCTGCCTACAACATTGCCAAATACAATATTCCAATTTTTCTGGCAACACGGGGAGTAACGGCCGAAGAGAGCCGGGCTCTTGTTGAAAAAAAATCTGGCGTTTCTCCTGATCGTTGGCGCGATGTGGAAGCGTCGGCGGCTCTTAATAAGGCATCAAGGAACATTCTCGGGCATCAATTGCTTTCCTATGTGGTTTTTCATATAGAAGGCTCCGTTATCGCCAGCCTCTCTTCCTCGTTAAATACATTCATCAGTACCTATAACACTATTGTTCCAATTTCCATCGATACATCTCCCATAAAACTTTCTGATCTTTTAATCAGCTGGAAACAAAGCGTGTTTATTTTTGGCCACTTTTGGTGGCGTTTTGTCGAGGGGTTTATGTGGGCAGGCGCATTTGCCTGCGCTGGGGTAGCCTTTTGGATACATCGTCGATATCTCTTTTCGTGGGCGTTTGTTCTTATCGTCGTATATATCTTATTACTTATTGGTCCGGTTGTTGATGTGCGCTATCGCACGCCCGCTGTCCCTTTCATATTCCTTATGGCGGTCGCGGGTGCCGGCTGGCTTAGGAAACGTTTGTTCGATTGATTTCTCTCATAAAAAAGTGTTTAATGGAGGTGCTTTGTATGTCTAAAATCGGCGCAAAAATTGGTGATAGTGCAGAATTTTCTGTCGAAGTTACTGCCGATATGGTGGACGCTTTTGCGAAGCTTTCGGGGGATATGAACGCTTTGCATATGGATGAAAAGTTTGCGCAGAGCAAGAAATTTGAAGGCCGAGTGGCGCATGGCATGCTTGGTGCCAGCTTTTTCTCGCGGCTGGTGGGCATGCATTTGCCGGGGAAAAATTCACTCTATCTTTCACAGTCACTTTTTTTTCGCCGGCCTATATATATAGGAATGAAGGTGACCGTAAAAGGTGTAGTGATGCAAACGACGACAGCGACGCGGACGGTCAAAATAAAAACGGAGATACTTAATAGCGCCAATGCGGAGTGCTTGCTGGACGGCGAGGCGCTTGTTAAAGTGCTGGAATAGCTACTCTCACTCTGGCCGCGATGCTCTTTAACTCCTTTTCCTTCCTTATATTTTTCCCGATAGTGGTAGTGCTTTACTACAGCATTCCGCGGCGGTTCCGAGTGTATTTTTTGTTGCTTGCGAGCTGTATTTTCTATATGGCTTTTGTGCCGTGGTATATCCTTATTTTGTTCTTTCTTATCGGTATTGATTTTTTCCTCGGGCAGGCCATTGAAAAGCGCACGGGCCATGCGCGGCGGGTATTGCTTGTAGTGAGTGTTATTTCCAACCTCGGTACGCTTTTTGTTTTTAAATATTTGAATTTTTTTGATGCAAATATTGCAGCGTTGGCGCATGCGTTGCATTGGAATTATTCCTTGCCGCTTTTGTCGCTGGTGGTGCCGCTTGGCCTTTCATTCCACGTGTTCCAGAGCTTGAGTTATGTGATTGAGGTTTACAGGGGCAAGTGGAAAGCGGAGCGGAACTTTTTCGTGTATGCGCTCTACGTGATGTTCTTTCCGCAATTGGTGGCGGGCCCTATTGAGCGGCCGCAACATCTTTTGCCGCAGTTTCGGGCGGAACACCAGTGGCGCGACGAAAATGCAATTACTGGCTTGGAGCGTATGCTCTGGGGATTTTTCAAGAAGATGGTGATTGCGGATAACTTAGCACCGATTGTTGATCATATTTTTGGCACGGTGCCACATAATGGGCCGGTACTTATTTTGGGAGTAGTGCTCTTTACCTATCAGCTTTACTGCGATTTCTCGGGCTATTCGGACATTGCCGTGGGCACGGCGCGAGTTTTGGGTTTTGAAATTATGGAAAACTTTAATAGGCCGTTTGCGGCGCGCTCCATTGCAGACTTTTGGCGGCGCTGGCACATTTCGCTTTCAAGCTGGCTTCGCGATTATTTATTTACCCCGCTTTTGTGGCTGTGGCGCGGTGCCGGGCAACTAGGTTTTTATGCGAGTTTGCTGGTAACATTCACGCTTATTGGCCTGTGGCATGGTGCGAACTGGACGTATGTGGTTTTCGGCGCATTGCATGGAGCATATATGGTGATTGGCGCGGCGACGCAAAAATGGCGCAACCGTTTTGCGGAACTTATTGGCCTGGTGCGGCTTCCGCGCCTTCGCGCGGCTTTGCAAACGCTGACGGTATTTGCGCTGGTATGTTTCAGTACGCTCTTTTTCCGGGCTGACACTATTGGCCAAGCATTCACTATGCTCGCACATATGGCCGATCATTTAGCGCAGGCGTTTAGCGTGAGTTTTTGGTGGCGGGAGGCGCCGGGCTTAATGGGGCTTTCGGCCCGCGGGGCAAAGGTGTATTTGTTTCTACTCATTTTAGCTATTATCGGCATGGAGGTTCTGCAGTATTTTCAGGAAAAGAAGGCGACGCTTTTAGTGTGGGCAAAATGGCCGAGCTGGGGGCGCATCAGCTGGCGCTATGCGGCGCTGGCGGCCATTGTCTTTTTCGGCTACCTGGGTGCGACGCCGTTTATCTATTTTAAGTTTTAGTTTAAATTCTGATTATTTTTATTACCATGTGGAAATTCCTGCTCAAATTTATTCTCTATATAGGCGTGCCGGTGGTGCTGGTGCTGGCGTTTCCACTCTATGTATATTGGCAGGCGCGTGAGTTCACGAGCGTGCATGACGCCATTACCACCCAGGCCGCTTCCAGCTCAGCGCTTTTTGGCATTGGCTACGACTATGCCAGCCGGGCATATAAAGAGGCGATGCTTGCCGAGAAGCCGGCCGATGTGGTAATTCTCGGCTCGTCGCGCGTGCTTGAGTTGCACCAACTGTTTTTTGCCTCGTCTACCAGGTTGGTGAATGCTGGCCTCGGACTGCCCGACATGTCTCGTTTGCCGGCTCTGCTTAATGACCACCCGGCAGGAAGCGAGCCGAAAGTGATTTTATTGGGAATTGACCCGTGGATGTTTAAGCCGGGGGAGGAAACGGTCAATATTCCCCAACAGGTGACGCTTGGTGACAGGCTCTGGGCTTTTGTGAGTGGCGCCTGGCGCACGGTGTATTCCGACTATTTTCTTTTCCATAAATTTGGCTTGGGCCAACTTGCCGCCGCCAGAAGCACGTCGTCTTCTATTGGCATTAATGCGCTTATTAACGATGAAGGATTTATGGCCGATGGCAGTGAACTCTATGGCCGACGGGGCGAGCTTGAGAATTATGTGAATGTTGTGGCGCCGCAGGCTATAGAGCAAATGCGGGCATCGGTTGCCAGCGACCGGGCCGATTTTGATTTTGGTACGAGCACGTCGGCGGCAAGCCTTCGCGAGTTAAATATCTTTTTGGCCACTGCCGAGGCGCGCGGCATTCATGTTGTTGGTTTTATTACGCCGTATCCACATGCGGTTTTCCAGCAATTAATGAGCGTGCATGATAGTTATGCGCAAGAGGCGGTGCTTTTGCCAGCCGTGCTCAATGCGTTTTTCACTCATTACAATTTTCCATTCTTTAATTATATGGATGCGGCCAGCGCCGGCATTCCAGATAGCGAATTTTTGGACTTTCAGCACGTCACCGACAAAGGCGCTTTGCGGATACTTATTGCTATGGCGCAAGGCGACAGCACGTTACGCGCATACGTTTCCCTGCCGAATTTAAAATCGCTCTTAGCTCACACCCCCGACGCTTTTATTGATCCAGCCGATTTAAAGTGAGTGGCAATGCTACGAATAATAGCGTCTAAGGATGTTTTTGGTTTCCAGCCGGTTAAAGCTTGGATGCGGGCGGTGTCGGGCACTCGCCGCGTCATATCTTCAAAACCTGGCCCGTAGGCTTCTCCATAGGGAACGGTAATAATTTTTGAGCGGCTCTTGAGTTGTTTTTTTATCCGTAACGCCAATTCCATTATGGTAATTTCTTCCTGACTGCCAATGTTATAGAGCGTGCCAATCGCGTCTGTTTTAGTTAACAGACTTTTAAGAGCTTTTACGACGTCGTTGACGTCACAAAAACAGCGCGACTGTGTGCCGTCGCCATACACCGTAATGTCCTCGTTTTTAAGGGCTTGAGAGATGAAACGTGGCATCACCATGCCATATTGGCCGCTTTGGCGTGGTCCGACAGTATTGAAAAGCCGTACCAAAATAACGGGTAAATCGTACTGGTGGTGATAGGCTAGGGCGAGAAACTCATCAACCATTTTAGTGGCGGCGTAGGCCCAGCGGGATTTATTAGTGGTGCCCAAAACAACATCATCTTTTTCATTGTAGGGGATGCGGGTGCTTTTTCCATAGACTTCAGAGGTGCTGGCGACTAAAGTTTTACAGCGATAGCGCAGAGCTGTTTTGAGAACCGCTTCAGTGCCCATGATATTTGTTTCAATAGTGTGTACTGGCTGGTCAACGATAAGCTTGACGCCAACAGCCGCGGCTAAGTGGATAACAGTATCAACTTGGCTCATAAGGCGATCCAACACGGTTTCGTTACGGATATCGGCAATGGCATAACTGAAATTCTTGTTGGAAATGAGGTGCGCGATATTGCGCATACTGCCAGTGGAAAGATTGTCTATGATGGAAACGGCGATGCCGTCCTTTAAAAGCGATTCGGCCAGATGGCTGCCGATAAAACCGGCGCCACCCGTAATGAGAATTTTTTTAGGCATATCTTTTAATGTATGAGCGAATATGGTGATTCCGTTCGTTTTTGTAAAAGGTGAGGATCTTCGCGGCTTCTTTTTTGGGAATGTTATTTTTAGAAATATACATTCGGGCCAGTTTCCGATGGAGGCGGATACTAGCGAGAGTTTCCCAGAAGCGTAAGGGCTTGTCAATAATGTACTGTAAAAGCATGTCGGCCTCGGCCTTGGATATGCTGAAATAGGGGATGATATTATTTTGGATAATATCTATCACCAATGTGGCGGCTCTCGGAGCGAATGATTCGTGGTGGGTGATAGAAGCGCCGCGCATCCGGTATTTGTATAACACAGAATCAAGATTAGCCAGAGCTTTCCCTTTTTGAACGAGGCGGCATTGAATTTCATAATCATCCACCGGCACATAGGCCGGATCATATCCGCCAATATCGGTAAGGGCTTGTTTGGTGACGAGCATACTGCCGTGGATAAACTGCGGCCGGAGGAGCAATAGAAAAAGAAGCAGGGTTTGATCGGTTGATTTGCGTTTTATGCCTAAAATCGTGCTGCCATCTTCGCTCATTAATTCCACCGAACAGCTAACGCCCGCGTACTCTTTATGTTTTTCCAAAAAGGCCACCTCTTCATCTAAGCGGGTGGGCAGAGAAATATCATCTGAATCTTGAATAGCTACATATACACCTTTGGCTAGAGCCGTAGCATCGTTCAATGCTGGCCCAGGGCCGCCACCGGAAACATTTCGGCGGATGAGCTTGATTCGCTGGTCGCGGCGTATGTAGCTCTCTACAACGCTTACGGTGTTGTCGGTTGAAGCGTCGTCAGCAATAATGAGCTCCCAATTCGGATAGGTTTGTTTTTGGATGCTCTCAATGGTTTCGCCAATGTATTTTTCAACATTGTGGGCGGCTGATATGACCGAAACGAGTGGTTGTGTTTTGCTACTGGGCATTTTATGTGATGATTTTGGCGGCCACTATACTATTGATAAAACCATCAATACGGTGAAAGGTGGTATGTTTGGCGAATGTTTCGCGCATAGCATTCATTGCCCAGCGTTGCGCCATTTCCGGGTCGCGTTGGATTTTCTCAAAGTAATCACGATATTCGGCGGGGGAGTGAGCAATAAAAATTGTTTCTGGGCCATATAATTTTTCCAGAATTTTTGCCGCGTCGGTTACTTGGGGAGTGCCGCAGGCCGCGAGCATATAACAACGCTCGTTTGTTTCGTCGGCGACGTGAAGGGAGTGAGGAAGGTTGATATTAACACCCACTTTCGCTCGCGCGTAGAGGTAGCGGTGCAGGTCGCGGTCAAAGGAAAAGTTTTTGATTTTTGCCCAGCCGGGCCCATCAATGAGGCCGGGATATTTTCGGGCAACCGTTCCTAAGTATTTCAGGTACGGTTCGGATTTCAGACTATTAATTGAGGCCAAAAAAACGTAGGGGATATCGCGCGGGATATTGGCTACGGGGTAGTATTCAAGAATATTGGCCCCAAAGAGTAAGGAAAAAATAGGGTAGCCGGCGTCGCGGATTGGCTGGTAGAGTGGGCTCTCGGCGACGAAATCTTGGTGGTGAAAACAGTAGAAAAAGGTGACGCCGACTGAGGCCGCCCAGGCTATTCGCTCGGGCATTTTTTCCTTCCATTCGTGTGGCTGGGGGACGATGCCGAGCGCGAGCTCATGGCTGGCGCGGTATTTTTTTAAAAAGCCCCAGTCTATTGTTGCAATATGGATAACGCTGTCCACGGTCAAAAACATCGTTGGCTTAAATGTTTCAATAACTTGTTTGAAATTGGAGCCGGAATAGAAAAATTCGCACGCCACGCCCATGAAGGAGAAGGCTTGCTGAAAATTAAGGGCGTATGAGTATCCTCCCGGCGACTGGAATTGGTCGGGCAGATGAATCAGTACCCGCAATCCGGTAGTATTGGCGTGTTTGTTTTTAAATTGTTGGCAGGTTTTTTCGCGTAATGCATAGCCTTCGCGGACGATAGGGTCGGTTGAGTGCGCATATGCTTCGGGGCTCTCGTGCTGTGATTTTTTACTAAGCCAGTTTTTAGTTTCAGCTAACAGGTGTTCGCGATTATTCCAGGTTTCCGGCCGGACCATGGCTTGAAACAGTAATAGGGTTCGGCCATTGTCAGGCTTACCCAGTGCTTTAGCCAGGTGGTATTTTGCCAGTCGTTCAAGATACTCTCTCATGGGAAAAACGCGACGCTATTTCTACGAGGCCGGTACCGACCGGGTTGTGCTGGTTGTGCGGGTCAACGACATGAAAGACGGCGCATCCTGGCATGTAGTATTGTTGCTGGACGCTTACGCCAAGCTCGTAGGAATTCGGCAATAATATATTCTGAATCTGTACTTTTATAATGTGCGTGCCTTTTTCAAGTTGTCGCACGTCGTCGTGGACCGAGCCAACACGCTCGCTGTTGATGGAGTCAATGAAAAAGCCGATCTGGAATGAGGGTTGGTCAACCAACACTTCCAATTCAACCTCAACTTCTATGGGCTCACCATAGGGAAATGTCCAGGGGCGATTGTTGCCGTGGACTGATTGCAGGCGGGTAATGTGGAAATCTTTACTGGTGGCGCGCGGAACGACGACAGATGGTGTGTCGGCCGTGTGGAGATAGTGATTAATAATTTCATCGGTCGGCCCGATTTTATCTATCTTTCCTTTAGAAAAAAGGATTGTTCGCGGACACAGGCGCTTGATGGCATCAAGGTTGTGACTGATGAACATGATGGTTCGCTTTTGATCGCGGGTCACTTCTTCCATTTTACCCAAGCATTTTTTCTGGAATTCAGCATCGCCAACGGCTAACACTTCGTCAACGAGCAAAATCTCCGGCTCCATGTGGGCGGCCACGGAAAAAGCCAGGCGAACATACATGCCGCTTGAATAGCGCTTCACTGGCGTGTCAATAAACTTGCCAATGCCGGCGAATTCAACTATTTGATCAAATTTTCGGGCAATTTCTTTGCCAGTCATGCCCATAATGGCGCCGTTAAGAAAAATGTTTTCGCGGCCGGTTAATTCTGGGTGGAAGCCGGTGCCGACTTCAAGCAGGCTACCAACCTTGCCACGCAAAATGATTTCGCCTTCGGTCGGCGGAGTGATTTGCGAAAGAATTTTCAGCAGGGTGGATTTACCAGCACCGTTGGCGCCTATGACGCCGACAATTTCACCTTTATTGATTTCAAATGACACATTTTTGAGGGCCCAAAATTCCTCCTTCTTTTCCAGACCAACCATACGCCGCGCTTTGGTTTTGGCGAAGGCAAAAGGCTTGCGCAGGGTAGTGGCTATAACGTCGCGTAGGGCCACGTAGCCACCACGCTCGTGGGTAATGGTGTAGCGCTTGCTGATATTTTTTACTTCAATTATGGGGGTGTTGGTGGGCATGTTTTTTAGACGATATCAGCAAAATAACGCTCAACTTTTTTGAACATATATACACCAACAATAAGGAGAAGCGTGGAGCTGGCTAGGGAAATGAAGATGAGTGCCCAGTTGATAGGCGTGGTTCCTAAAAGTACCGCTCGGGCGTTTTGGACTACGGCCATCATAGGGTTGATGGCCAGGATTTTTGAATATTTTCCGGCGATGCTGGCTGGATAGATGACTGGTGTGACGAAAATAAGTAATTGCATGAAGAAGGGTAGAATGTAGCGCACATCACGATACTTGACGTTGATGGCCGCCAGAATAAGTCCGAGGCCGCTTGCACACATAAAGGTAATGACGAAGACGATCGGAATAACGACGAAGCTCATAGCGCTCGGAGTGATGCCGTAGTAAATCATTAATCCGCCGAGGATAACGGCGGCTATGGCAAAATCAACAAACTTGGTGACCACGGATGAAATACAAATAATAAGACGGGGGAAATAGACCTTGGTGATGATGGCTTGATTGGTGACGAGTGAATTACTGACATCGCCCAAAGCGTCGGAAAATAGTTGCCAGAAGAGCAGGCCTGTATATACGAAAATCGGATACGGGACGTTATCGGATGGCACTTTTACCAGGCTGCCAAAGAACACAGAAAAAATCACCATCGTGACGAATGGTTGGACGACAGCCCAAATGACGCCAATCATGGTTTGGCGGTAGCGGACCTTTAAATCGCGCCAGCTAAAAAAATAAAGCAACTCGCGATAATCCCAGATCTCTTTGAAATCAGCGAGTCGGAAAATCTTCTTTGGTTTGATTATGGTGACGTTTGGTTGCGCCATTTTCGGCTATTCTACCATGAAAGTCGCCGGCCGTGTAGCCGTGGTATATGTTGTGTGTTAGGATGAATCGGTCTGCTTTTTAAAAAATAACGCTCATTATTATGGCTCTTAATCGCGCGCTTCGTTGGATTTGTGTTGCCGGCTTGTTTGCTTTGGCGTTCGTGCCGCTTTTTGTCTCCAATCATCTATTTTTCCCCTTTATCAGTGGTAAGGGTTTTTATTTTCGCATCATCACGGAAATTATTCTTGCGGCGTGGGTAGTTCTGGCAATAACCGACGTCTCAGTGCGCCCGAAAAAATCTTGGCTTGGCTGGGCCGCCGTGGCTTTTGTCGGCATTATTTTCCTAGCCGACGTGTTTGGCGAGTATCCCTACAAGAGTTTTTGGTCCAATTACGAGCGTATGGAGGGTTGGGTAACGCTCGCGCACCTCTTAGGGTACGGTATTGTCGCCGCTACGGTTTTGGGGCGCGATATGTGGGAGCGTTTGTGGCAAACCTGGATAGGCGTGGGTATGACACTCATTTTGTATTCTTTCCTGCAAATCGCTAACCTGCTTCGTATTGACCAAGGTGCCAACCGCGTGGACGCTACGCTCGGCAACTCCGCCTACCTGGCTATTTACATGCTTTTTGTCGTATTTTTGATTTTGTTTTTCTTGGTGCGGCGCGGAAAAGAATTCAACGCCCGTAGTCACTGGTGGTTGGCGCTCGGTTTCAATGCCGGCTTTCTGGTGTTTTGCGCCTTACATCTTTACGGTAATGCTATTAGTGCTGACACGGTATCGCCAGCGATTTTTTGGGCCATAGCGGGGCTCGTTATCGGTGACTTGCTCATGCTTTTTTCTGCGCTTTTTGAACGCGGCCGATGGCTTTACGGTTTGCTCGCGGTGTTGAGTTTCTTTGTGATTTTTCAAACGGAAACGCGCGGTACGTTGCTTGGTCTTGTTGGCGGTATCGCTCTAGCCGCGCTCCTTCTGGGTCTCTTTGAAAAAGAACGTGTTTGGCTAAAGCGTACAGGCTGGGGTATTGTCATTGGTTTATGCGTTGTTGTCGCCCTCTTTATGGGGTTGCGACACAGCTCGTTGGTACGTTCTAATAGCACGCTCTCGCGTTTGGCCGATATTTCCATATCCGATCCGACCACGCAGTCGCGTTTTCTGTTGTGGGACATGAGTTGGCAAGGTTTTTTAGAGCGGCCCATTCTCGGTTGGGGTCAGGAGAGCTTTAATTACGTATTCAATAAATTCTACGACCCGCGTCTTTACAGCGATGAACAGTGGTTTGACCGTGCTCACGACATTGTCTTTGATTGGCTAACGGCCGGTGGAGCACTAGGTCTTCTTTCTTACTTTGCTCTTTTTGGCGCTATTTTATGGTATGTGTGGGTTGGGGAGGGTACTGGGCGGAAGGAGGGCGCTGTTAATCGTGGTGGCTGGGAGGCCTGGAAACAGTTTGGTGGCGTAGCCGGTGGTAATCCATTTTCTATCGCGGAGCGGGCCATGTTAACGGGTTTACTCGCCGGTTATCTCGTGCATAATCTTTTTGTTTTTGACAACATTACCAGCTACCTTTTCTACGTTACTCTTGCGGCGTATGTGTATGCGCGGCGCACTATGTGGCCGGCTGAAGGCGTTGGGGCAACTCACGTTCACGTGCGGCCCAACCGTTTTGTACTTCCGGCAGTCGCAGTAGTGCTTGTTCTTGTGGTCTATTACATCAATGTTAAGCCTTTGGCTGCTAATATTGATTTAATCAATGCTATTTCGCCGGCGACCCAGCCAACGGTTAGCGATACTATCACTGCTTATCAGGCCGCTCTGGCTTGGCGCTCATTTGGTGACTCGGAAGTTCGTGAGCAGGTCTTCGGTTCACTTGACCAGCTCGCGGGTCAGGTAAGCAATTCTGCCCAGCAAACGGGCACTGGCCAGCCAGATCCTGCTTTGGTGGCAGAAGAAAGTAAGATGATCACGTTTGTTAAAGAGCAGGCGCAAGTGCAACTTACGCGTACTCCAAATGATACGCGCTACTATCTACTTCCCGCTTCAGTTTTAGCAGATGCTGGAGATTATGCGTCAGCCTTGCTATTGCTTCAGCAGGCCGTGGTTCTATCGCCGAAGAAGCAGACGGTTTTGTTTGAGTTGGCCTCAGTGTATATTGGAGAACAAAAGTTTGACCAAGCTCTGGCAACGCTTCAGACAGCTTTCCAGCTTGACACTTCCGACCAAATGGCACATTTGTTGTATGCCGCTGCCGCTATCTATGACAAAAAGGAGCCGTTGGCCAATCAAATTCTACAAACGCCACCTGCCGTTTCCGCCGCTGATGCGGCTGGGAGCGATGCTGTCCTGCACGCCTACTATTTCATCGGCGATTATAAAGCCGTTCTCAATGTGTGGCAGGCCCGCGTAGCCGCCGCGCCCGACAATATTAACAATTATGTTTCTTTAGCCGGCGCCTACCTTCTGTTAAAGGATAGTCGCGATGCTATCGCCACTCTCCAGAAAGTGGAACAGCTTCAGCCCCAATACAAGACTCAGGTTGATCAATATATTACAGCCATTCAACAAGGTAAAACCCCGTAAAATTTGACAGTATCGGTGATTGTGCTATACTGCGTGGCGTGAGTGCAGAACTTCGGTTCTTGCTTCTCTACAATGTAGCGAAAAAACCTGGCATCAGCCAGGTTTTTTTGTTGCTTCTCGGTTTTTTATTGCTTCGCATGATGAGCTGTACTACACTAGGGTAGGGTTGTATCAAGAATTGGTTGACGGTCGCACTCACATACTACATTGTTTTGGAGGTAGCCCCGTCAACCAATTCTGGACGCAATCTTATTTTATGATTGAAATTAAAGAGCATATTGCCTTGGCCGACCATGGTACATTCAGGGTCGGTGGCCCAGCTCGTTTTTTTGTGGAAGCGACAACACTGGCTGATATAAAAGAGGCTTTGGTTTTTCAACGGGCGGCCAGTATGCCACTTTTTGTGCTTGGTGGCGGTTCTAATATGCTTTTTAGTGACGGCGGTTTTGACGGCCTCGTTTTAAAGATGTGCCTGCGCGGCATTGTCCACGAAGGTGATGAATTGGTGGCCGGGGCTGGTGTTACCTGGGATGATTTGGTGGCCTACGCGGTGACCCGCGAGCTCGGCGGCTTGGAAAACCTCTCCGGTATTCCCGGTACCGTTGGCGGGGCGGTTGTGGGAAATATTGGTGCCTACGGAAAGGAAGTGAAAGACATTCTGCGGTGGGTGGAGATACTTGATGGCGGCAAAGTGCGACGCCTTTTACCGAGCGAGTGCGCCTTTGTGTATCGCTCCAGTGTTTTCAAGACATCGGTGGGACGGCAGTATATTGTGTTGCGGGCGGCATTTAATGCAAAGAAGCAAACTAAGCCGATCCTTAATTATCCCGATTTGTTGCGTCACTTTAACGCGCGCGATACCTTGCCGCCTACGCTGACGCCGGCTGTGGTACGCAGGGCGGTCCTTGAAATCCGCGCGGCAAAATTGCCCGACATTCGTAAGGTCGGCACAGCCGGCTCATTTTTTAAGAACCCAATTATTTCAATCGAGCAGTATACTGAGCTCAAGAAGCGTTTTCCTGAAATGCCAAGTTTCCCCGTGGCCGAAGCAGGCCGGGTCAAAGTGCCGGCTGGTTGGATTCTGGATAAAATATGCGGCTTTAAGGGTAAGCGTTGGGGTGCTGTGGGCACCTACGAACAGCAGGCTTTGGTGTTGGTTAATTGGGGCGATGCCACTGCCGAAGATGTTATCCGTGCCGCCGACGAAATAATCGCGGCTGTTGCCGCCGCTACGAATATTACTCTGGAGCGAGAGGTTGAATATGTCTAAGGGGGAATCGTAAAATAAATAACGTATCCGTTTCGGCACTTTGAACGTCCACTGAACCCCCGAATTCTTTTTCCATAATGTCTTTAACCAACGAGAGGCCGATGCCGTTACCTTGCCCGGCCGGTTTGGTGGTAAAAAATGGCTCAAAAATTTTTGGTAAAATATGCTCTGGAATTTTGGGGCCATTATTTTTTATGGCCACGTGTAGTGTGCCGCCATCTTGATGTGTTTGGATAGTACAGTGGCGGTCTGTTCCGTGACTATTGTTTTCACAAGCATCAATGGCATTAGCTACAATATTGGTTATGGTTTGATGAAAACGTAAAGCGTTTCCAAAGAGTAGGATGTCGTTGGGGGTTATGTGGCTAAGGGTCACCCCAGCCCCCCTCGCTTTGTATGCCAGAATATCTATAACTTCTCTTATCTCGTTGACTACGGAAAATTCCGCGTTCTCATTGGGATGTTCCTGAATTTGTTTGTTGATGATGGCGACGAGATTTTTCATCCGTTCGGTGGCTTTCAGGGCTTGGTCAATTCTCTGTCGCGTCTCAACAGCTTGAGGTGTTTGGCAGCATTTCAAGTCTTCAATAGTAATAGCGACGGCGGTTAGGGGGTTGACGAGATCGTGAAAGATACCACATGAGAGCTTGCCAAATTTAGCAATACGATACAAGTGTGCCAGTTTTTCCAACTGAACTTTTTTCAACTCACGAGTCCTCTCCTCAACTTGTCGTTCCAGAGAATTCCGCTCTTCTCGTATGGCGATTTCAGAGCGCTGGATACGGCGCAGTGATTCTCTAATTTCCCAATGCGATAGTCCAAAAATAACCGCGGTCGTGAAAAAAAGAATGACAAAATCAACCGTGTGCAGTTTCCAAGCCGTTAAAGCAAAGCCAAGCTGGGCGCCGAGCATGAATGCCAGGATGATTCTGTTGGAATTCATATGAGGTTACGAAGACGTGTCTATTCTATAGCCACGTCCAGGCACCGTATGCAGAAGGCGGTGACTTTTACTGTCGCCAATTTTCCGGCGAATATTTAAAATGTGCGCTTCAATAGTATTTGAAAAAGGGTCAGTTCCCGCGTTCCAAACGTGCTCCATAATGAGTGATCGGGAAACGACTTGGCCCCGATGCCGCAACATGAATTCAAGCAGGGTGAACTCTTTGCGGGTTAGATATATTTCTTTGTTGGCGCGGACAACCCGTTGTTCTTGAATATTCAGCCGAAGGTCGGCGATTTCTAAGGTGTCCGATTCAAGGACTCGTGGTCGACGGGAGAGTGCCCGGACTCGGGCCATCAGTTCGCGAAACGAAAACGGCTTTGTGACATAATCATCGGCACCGGCCTGGAGTAGTCGCACTTTTTGCTCAACGCTGGCGTTGACGGAAAGCATTAAGATGGGACAGGTGCGGCCATATCGGCGTAACTCCGCGCATATCGTGCAACCATCTTTTTCAGGTAACATGAGATCAAGAACAATAAAATCGTACTCATTGGTTTTTCCAAGGAAAGAAGCGTGGTCACCGCTACTGGATGTATCCACGATTATTCCTTCACTGCTGAAGCCTCGGTGGAGAGAATCCAGGAGGTCTACATCGTCGTCCACAATGAGCATTCTCATGATTGTCGAGTTGGTGGGTAATAGTCTGAGCCTAGCAGATATTACGCAAAGGAGGGAAACGGAACGGGGGATAGGTCTTTATAAAGTTTTTATCTCGATTTTCGTGGGTAGTAATCTTTACAGGTGCATCTTTCTGTTTTGTGAAAAAAAACAGCCTGTAATGCTTGCCTCTGCTACACCCTCTACGATAGAATTACCAACCATGAGCATAACTATCACCAAACACGACGGTACGAAAGAAGTTTTTAATGCCGATAAAATTAACCGGTCAATTGAGCGCGCCTGCAGAGGCCTTTCTAATCCGGTTGGGATGGTCACGCAAATCGCTACCGAAACAGAATTGACGCTCTATGATGGCATGACCACCGATGAAATGGATCAGGCCACCATCAGCGCCGCCGTTCAAAATATTCAGCAAGATATTGAATACGATAAAGTAGCCACGCGCCTTTTGTTGAAAACTGTGTACCGCCGAGTGGTGGGGGAATACGACAAAGATGACACTGAAGACCTTCGCATTAAGCACCGCGATGCTTTTATTAAGTATGTTAAAGACGGCATCAGTAACAATCGCCTCCACCCTGACATGGCCGCCAAGTTTAATTTGGAGAAAATCGCCGACGCCTTGCGGCCTGAACGCGACGACATGTTCATCTATTCGGGCTTAGACGGCATGATGAATCGCTATGCAATAAAAGACATGCAGCAGAAATCTATGGAAACGCCCCAGTTTCTTTTTATGCGCATTGCTATGGGCCTTTCCTATAATGAGAAAGATCCTACCGCCTGGGCTATCAGGTTTTATAACAAAATGTCTAAGCATGAGTATATCGCCGGCGGCTCTACCAACCTCGGTGCTGGCACGATGCGCCCGGCTCTTTCCAACTGTTTCCTTTTGGAAATGCACGACAATATGGAGCATATCGCCAAAACAGTTTCCGATGTTCTCCTGCTTTCTAAGGCCTCGGGCGGTATTGGCGCGAGTATAACCAAGTTGCGTGCCAGCGGCTCGCCACTTAAGAGTAATTATGGCGGCGCCTCCACCGGTCCCACTTCTTTTGCTAAGGTTATTGATACTGCCATTCGTGCCGTAATGCGCGGTGGCAAAAAGAAAGGTGCCCTGGCCTTCTATATGGAAAACTGGCACTTGGATTTTCCGGAATTTTTAGATTGGAAGAGTAACAACGGCGACGATTACATGCGCATGCGCACTGCCAACACGGCCGTCTTCTTGAGCGATGAATTCATGAAGCGTGTGGAAAAAGGTCAGGACTGGTACATGTTTGACCCTGTTGAAGTTATGGATCTCAACGAGCTCTATGGCACCGCTTTCTCCGAGCGCTATCAGCACTATATAGAAATGGCTGATACGGGCAAAATGCGCACCTACAAAAAAGTGCCGGCTTCTGAACAGTTACGCCAAATTCTTGTTTCTCTGCAAAGCACGGCTCATCCCTGGCTTATTTGGAAGGATACCATCAACCTACGCGCCCTCAACAACAACACCGGCACCATCCACATGTCCAATTTATGCACGGAAATTTGCTTGCCGCAGGACAAAGACCATATCGCCGTTTGTAACCTTGCTTCGCTCAATCTCGGCGCGCACATTGTTAATAAGGAAGTTAACTGGATGAAGTTGGAAGAATCTGTGCGTATGGCAATCCGCCAGCTCGATAACTTGGTTGATATCAACAAGTTGCCAATTCCCGAAGCGGAACGTTCCGATAAAGAAAATCGTGCCATCGGCCTCGGCGTCATGGGTCTTGCTGATGCTCTTGAGCAACTCGGCCTTGCCTATGATTCCGAATACGCCTGGGATTTTACCGATCGCATTTTTGAATTCGTCAGTTATATGGCAATTGATGAGTCCACTAACTTGGCCCGCGAGCGCGGTTCCTACTCCAATTTCGCCGGTTCTGAATGGTCAAAAGGTAAGGTGCCCATTGATTCTATCGCTACCCTGGAAGCTGGTCGTGGTCGCCCCGTGACGGTTTCTAAAGAAAGCCGCCATCGTGGCCTTAATTGGGATATTTTGCGCGAAAAGGTCCGAAGGGGTATGCGCAACGCCACGCTTATGGCTGTGGCACCCAACGCCAATATCGGCCTTTTGGTAGGCACTACACCAGGCATTGACCCACGTTTCTCGCAGGTTTTTGCTCGAAATAAAATTTCCGGCAAATACATGGATATCAACCATAACCTGGTGAAGGATTTGAAGAATATGGGCATCTGGGAAAAAGTTCGCGATCAAATCATTGAAAACCAAGGTGACATTACCGACATCGTCGGTATTCCACAGCACATTCAGCACATTTATAAAACATCGTTCAGCACCTCGCCTTACGCCTTCATTGAGGTAGCCGCCCGCGCTCAGAAGTGGGTTGACCAAGCTCTTTCGCGCAATATGTATCTGGACACTCGCGACACCGATGAAATCATGCGCATCTATCAAACCGCCTGGGACAAAGGGCTCAAGAGCACCTATTACTTGCACATGAAGCCTCGCCACACTGCCGAGCAAAGCACCGTAGCGGTCAATAAGGCCACGCAAATAGGCAAAATCGGCTTTGCCGGCCTGCGTTTCAAAACCGCTCCCGCTGCTACACCAGCCTCACTGTCGCCTTTTTCCGTTCCACTTCAAAAAACCCTTGAGATTCCCGTTGAGTCCACCACAACCTCTTCTGATGGCCAAAGCCAGATGGTGACTGCCGAACAACCAACTACTGTTGAAAAAGTCGAACCAAAAGCAGAGATAAAAGCAGAGCAACCGGTCACAACTAAAGGTTTCGCGGCAATCAAAAAACCAGAGCAAAAAATCGAGCACAAGCCCGAACAGCCAGCTTCCGTGCCCCCTGCCGCTAAAGCAAAAAAGTACATCTCTCTAGACAAGCTGAAATAAAAGTACTTCGCAGTAATCTTGTGCATAAAACTTGGCCATAGTATCATTGCCAAACAACTTTAATTTTAATCATACTATTATGCTCATCGGCAAAGCTTCTCCGGAAGACATGAATCTCCACCCGCTTAATTACAAGTGGGCGTATGATCTCTATAATCAGGCAGTGCGCAACACCTGGTTCTCGCACGAAATCGCTCTCAAGGAAGATTTGGAAGATTGGAATAAAATGACCGACGACGAGCGTCACGCGGTGGAGTTTCTTATGGCCTTCTTTAATCCGGCCGAGCTTATCGTTAATCGTTCCATTGCTCTCGGCATTTATCCTTATTTGAAATCGCCGGAATGCCACCTCTACCTCGCCAAGCAAATGTGGGAAGAAGCCAACCACTGCGTGGCTTTTGAATACGTGCTGGAAACCTTCCCGCTCGATCGCGACAAGGTATACACGGTGCATTTGAATCTTCCTTCCATGCAGGCCAAGGAGCATTTTATTTTTAAGTATATGGAGCGGATGACGGAAAAGTCGCTGGACATCGCCACTATTGAAGGAAAGAAAGATTTTCTTCGCAATTTAGTGGCCACTAATATTGTGATGGAAGGTATTTGGTTTTATTCCGGCTTCATGGTGGCGCTTTCGTTTCGCCAGCGCAACCAGCTTCGCAACTTGGGTTCTATGATCAATTGGGTTTTGCGCGATGAATCCCTCCACCTGAAATTCGGTATTAATCTCATCCACAATGTTCTTGAGGAAAATCCGGATCTTCTCACTGAAGAATTTGCCGAAGAAATCCGCCAACTTATCATTACAGGGGTTGAGCTTGAAGTTGCGTATAATAAAGATCTGTTTCCGAAGGGCATTCTGGGCTTGAATGCCGACTACGTTAACCAGTACGTGCAATACGTAGCCGATCGTCGCCTTGAAGAGCTTGGCCTGCCGAAACATTTCAACGTTACTAACCCGGCAAAGTGGATGGCCACTTCTACCGACGTTTTTGAGCTTGTTAATTTCTTTGAAGCCCAAAACACCAGCTACGAAGTTGATTCCGCCGCCTCAAAAAAGAAGCCGGAGAAAAGCGCATCCGCTGAAATGGGTGGGGAATAGCCTCTTTTTGCACGCATAAAATTTTGTTGCAAAACTCTCGGCGGTGGCGTAGTATGGCCTTCTTATGGGCAAGAAATTACTCTTTTTCGTGCTTCTGCCGATTTATGGGACACTAGGCCTTTTTCTCCTACTGACCTACGAGTGGTGGACTGGCCTCATTGGTTAATATGCTTTTTCGTCTTAAATTGGTGGTTTTTTTCGCTCTCGGCGTAATCGTGGGGTTTCTTTTAGCTTTTGGTCGGGTGCACTGGGCGGCGTATCTGCAATCTTTCTCGGCGACAGCATCGTCACGGACCGACCTGGCTTTTCCTGTGAGCGGCACTTTAGCGTTCATTATGCCAACCGGAAAAAAAGTGGCGACGGGGGATATTGTTGCCGAATTAACCGACCGTGACGCCTCTTCCGCATTGGTTGCCGCGCAATCGGCTTTGACGGTTGAAAAAGCAAAACAAACAGAGATCGCTACTCTTATTGCTAACCAACAAATGCTTACCCGGCAGGCTAAAAACCATATACAAATAACGCTCATCGCCGACAGTCGCCGTTTGGCCGGGACACTTGCTGTTGCCAGTTCTTCAGTTTCGTCGGCCATTACTAAAAGCGATGCTCTTTTTGCGGACGCGACCAGTTCCAATCCTCAGCTTCTGGTGAGCGCTGACAAACTTTCCGCGGCTGCTGCCGAATCAGGCCGTGTGGCTGTTTCCGCTAGTATCGGCCACTTAGTACTGATCGTTGGTTCAATAAGCGCTTCCTCTACTCCGGCCGACGTGCTCACGGTCGCTACAGGTGCCAGCGCCGACCTGGCCGAAATCCAGCTTTTTTTAGAAAGTCTCAATTTTCTTCAAAAAGAAAACAGCGGTACTGCTACCAGCTCGGGGCTGTTGTGGACGAGTAATCTTGCTTCTGCTCAAGCAAGTGTTAGCGGCGCTATTCAATCTATTTTTACCGACGAGGGGAAAGTTGTGGTTGATCAAGCGGCTCTGGAAAGCGCTATTGGCGGGGTGTCGGTTACTCAGCTTCTCGCCGAAGATGTCGCCGAGCAGAAACTGGTCGCGGCGGCGCAAGTCGCGGTCAGTAATGCTTCAAGCACCTTGGCCGCCAGTGTTCTGCGCGCCCCTATGAGCGGCACGCTTGCTGTGCCGGCTACGCTTTCGGCGTTACCGACTATCGGCAAAATTATTATCGCCAACCAGCCCGTTATATCGCTTGAAAGCGGCCAGTGATATACTTTCAATCACGCCCATGTTTATGCTCACTTTAGAAATTATTCTCGGAGCCCTTGTGGTTAGTTTTTTAGTTCTCGTAATATACGCAAGTATGTGGTTGTACGCTCTTCTGCGTGTTTCCAAGGCTCTCCAGAAAGAAACCAACAGCCTTATTCTTGATGTCCACGAATTGCGTGCCGGTTTGAAAAACCAGCAGGGTATCGGCGCCAAGGCCGGTTTAGTCGGCCGCTCCATTAAAAAGGCGTTCTTGCGCTGGCTTATTTCATGAAAACACACGAAACTTCCTGGCAGGATGTCGCCGAATGGTATGGTGATTATTCCGCCGCAAAAGGCAATTATCACCAAACGGTTATTATTCCCAATTTATTGCGCGTGCTCCAGCCCAAGGCCGGGCAGACTATTCTTGACTTGGCTTGCGGGGCTGGCGTAGTGAGCACTGATCTCGCGGCTGCCGGCGCCACGGTTATTGGTGTTGATGCCAGTGCCGCGCTTATTGCCAAGGCTCGTCAGGCGGTGCCAACTGCCACGTTTCATGTTGCCGGTGCTGAAAAAACGCCACTCGTTGCTAAAACAGCGGACGCGGCAATTTGCGTTTTGGCAATTCAAAACATCGCACCAGTCAAAGAAACTTTTGCGGAGTGCGCGCGCATTTTAAAACAGGGCGGCCACTTTTTTCTCGTCCTCAATCATCCTGCATTTCGCGTGCCACAAGGCTCTAGTTGGGGCTGGGACGAGGCAGCCAAGAAGCAGTATCGTCGGGTTGATGAGTATCTTTCGGAAAAAACCGTCAGCATCGTTGCGCACCCAGGCCAGCAGGCCTCGGAAACTACGGTTTCATTTCACCGCTCGCTCCAGTATTATTTCAAACTTCTCGCGAGCGCCGGTTTTGCCGTCACTCGCCTGGAAGAATGGATCTCGCCTAAAAAATCCCAATCCGGTCCGCGTCAAAAAGAAGAGGACCGTACCCGCAAGGAAATCCCACTTTTTATGCTTTTAGAAGCTAAGTTGCTATAATACTGGCATGGATCCCGATCGCCTCGCCGTTATTGAGCAGAAAATAGACGTCATGACCAAGACGGTCAAGCGCCTCAATTTATATTTCATGATAACGATTATTATCAGCGTGGGCGCTGTGCTTCTGCCGGCAATCGGCCTCATCTGGGCCATTCCACAATTTATTAACGTCTATAGCCAGCCTCTTTCAGGAAATTTTTAAATTAAACCCGTCGCGGCCGGGGTGGTAGTTTGTAGGCCACAAAAATACCAACGAACGTAACCACGGCCATGGCTGCGAATGGGCTTTGCGCTGGAAATGAACCGAGCGCGGCCAAAGCCAGCGGGGCTACTACGTATGAAAGGGGGCTAGTAGCATGAAAGACGCTGATGAAGCCGGCGTCGCTGTCGTTAACACGCCGGAAGAATGAATACTCGCTACCAATTTCCACGAAGCTGGCCCCGATGCGCGAAATGAAAAGCCAGAGTGCCCACACCTCCCAATTGTGGCTTTGGGTCAGGAACATGACGATACATGCTCCGGTCATGATAATAAAGCCGGTCATGAGGGTGTCGCGTTCAATGCGAAAACGATCAAAGAGGTGGCCGAGCGGGGCTTCAAAGATAACGAATGGCAAAAGCATGATAGCCAAAATGAGGCCGATAGTTTGCCAGTCAAAGCCGATAAAGACGTGCAGGTAGATTGGCGTAAAGATCGTCATAAGGGCGTAAAAACATTGCAGAAGAAAATCAGAGCCGAGAGCGTCTAAAAGGCCGCGTCGAGCGGGGATTTGGCGCAAGCTGTCGGTGAAGCTGATTTGGCGAAAGCGGCGTGGTTCCTGACCGCTAAAACGGCCATCAACAAGTAAAATAACCCCGATAATTAAAACGCCAGCCACGGCGTAAATCGCCCGGTAGGAATATGCCTCGGCGATAGTGCCCACAAAGAACGGCACTAATACGAATGCGATGTTGCTGGCGGTTAAATAGAGCGAGCGGACACTGCCGGTGACGGTTTGGGTGTCTATCATCTGTTCCAAAATGACGTCAAAGGAAAAAAGGACGAGAGGCGGGAGCATTTGGTGGAGAACGAAGAAAATGGCGATCCAAAGCGGGCTGGTCACTTGTGTTAGGCCGAGTAAGGCAACTGCCTGAGCAACTAAAATAGCGGTGAGCCAGCTAAAATTACTCCAACGCCGAATAACGCTCGCACCGATTGCTAAACCCATCAAACTGCCGGCGGCGCCGAAAAGGTAGAGGGCGTCGAGCATGCTTGGCGCGAAATAGAGCGACAAAAAGTTAGAATCAATGTAAAGCGTGGCCGCATACGAAAGCGACAAAATAATCATCGTTAAATAGATGATTTTGTATGAGTGGCGTGGGTGCGTCGGATGCAAGAGTGCCCGTAAAGTCCAACGCGAGGTAGTCGAAGAAGTAGAGGAGGACATCGTTAGTAGTATAGCAGAAAAAATTATGGCATCGGCCCCAAACCTCCCGAAATAATCAGGAGTAGAAGCGCGCCGAGGCCGCCGGCTACCACGATGCCTGAAAGAACGATTCCCCAAATCGCCAGCGCTTCGCCCGCCGCTCTGATTCCTAGTATTCCCAAAATAAACCCGATTATCGCACTACAGCAAAAGAAAACGCCGAAAATCATGATCCAACTGAGTGAATTGGGATTGTAGAGCGCGAATACTATAAAGAGCATTAGAAAACCGAGGATGCTCGCGCCACCAAGAATGCATGACCAAAGCGAATATGACATGGCTATAGTATAGCAAATGGCTCTATAGAGCCGCGCTATAGCTTGACAAACTAGCTTAAAAAATGTTATAATACACCCAGACGATATGAAACGGGCAATGTGCTCGTTTTTATCAAAAATACACGTTCGTTGACTTTTTGAAAGGAGTCAAGATGAAAACTCTCATGGTAGTAGTGTCGGTGCTTTGCGCGCTGGCGACCTCTGTGGCGGCATCTACGTTCACGGTGGGCATTGACCCGAGCAACCCCTTGTCGCAGTCGGTGTATACCGACTACAACACAGGGGCGCAAAACGTTCCAGTGTTCGTCTTCAACGCGGCTGGTAGTAGTGGTGACAGTGTGTTGACCGACTTCACGGTTACGCCAACACAAAACTTCGCCACGGGTGATTTTGTGCCCGCATCTTCTATTAATCTGATGCAGAACGGCAACATTATCGCCAGTCAGTCGTTGAATGGGACCAGTCCGGTAACATTCAACCATCTGAACGCGCTCATTCCTTCGGGAGTGACCCAACCATTTGTGTTGGAGGTTTCGGTGCCTGCGCCAGGTCTCACCAATAATGAAAATGGCACCACCGTGTTCCAGGCCTCGGTTACTAGCGTCAGTTATACGACCAACGCTGGTAATGGGGCGTTTCCGACTTCCCTCGTTGGCAAGGCTCAACACTTCTTTAGTGGCGTGCCGAACATGCAGCCCATTACGTCGTCGGTTTCGGAAAGTGTGAACAAGAACGGTGGGACGCAAAGTGCCAACGAAAACCTCACTTTCTCTGTAACGCCCCATGGCGGCATCATGATGGAGCCGTCGGCATCCGATTTCACCATCGGTTTCGGCCGCTCGTTGGCTGAGGCGGAAAATAATATTTTGCCCGCCAGCCAAATGGTACTCACGTCCATTACGCCAACGCCGCCAACGTCATCGACGCCTCTGTCACAAGGTCAGGAGTATATCGTTTCTCTTGATGCTACCGCGCTGACTCCGCAGTTCACTACCTCGGGCGCCTATCAGTTCTATCTTTTAGGTGCGAACACTACTGTGGTCAATCCCGACGGCGCGCTCGTCACTACTGATCAAACCTGGGGCTTGGAAAACTTCACGTCCGGCGGAATTGGAGTGACCGCAACCCCCGAACCGGCATCGCTCGGAATTCTCGGAGCATTTGCTCTCTGCCTCCTGCGTCGCCGGCGGTAATCGTTCTTTCAAGTCAACTTAGTCCAAAGGCCGAGCTCTCACGAGTTTCGGCCTTTTTTCTTGGCTGATTTTGAATTGGCGCTTGACCCCCATCACACTCAAAATGTATTGACGTAGTAGTGTTAAGTGTGGTATTATTTCCGACAGTTGCTAAAGCGAAACCACTGTGGCCAAGCTTGTAGCAGAATGTTCTTTTATAAGGAAACTGACCATGGATACCATGCTCAGCAAGGCGCTCCGCGAATTTATGACCGGACCGCTTAATCAACTCATTGTGAATCTTGCGGGCCAGGATGGCTCTTTATGGGAAGCGGAACTGCATAAGTTCAACCGCAAGGAAACCTGTTGGCCTTCGGAAAGGGTCTCTAAAGCTCTTCCTAAAACGTCATCCCAGTCGCTTTTCGTAGACGTGAAGAACGTCACCCTCCGCGCCTCAGCCAAAAAGCTCACGGCGGAATGCTTCACCAACCGCTTGCGCTACTATTCTCGCGATGGTGACTTGGACAAGTGGCTCCCCAAGAGCCAACCAGCTCAAGCCGAGCAGGAGTTCCGAGCGCAGGAATTGGCGCGCAAAGCGAGCTTCATAGAAATGCTGAAGTATATCTTCGGCACCGGAGGTGATGCCGCCAGCGACTCCAAGCTTCTCGTTGAAGGTGGTCATACTGTGGCCCTTCCAAAAATTGAGGAGCTCATTGAGCGCCAAGAGAAGGGCGATGACGTTGGCCTCCACACTAACGGCTCTGCCAACTTGTTCTTTGTTCTCAATGACGATGGAACTGTTTCCGTCGTACACGTGCACCGCCACGCTGGGCCGTGGAACGTGTACGTGCACCGGCTTGACTACGCTGACCGTTGGTACGCTGAGGACCGCGTGTTCCTTCGCAACTCTTGACCCTCTATGACCCTTTGTCTTTTGGACACTTAGTCCCTTACCCCGCATGTACCGAAAGGTGGATGCGGGTTTTTTCTACGAATTTTTAGACTCCAAGTAAAACGGGAATAACTATCGGGCGCTTGGCGGTTTGCTGGAAGAGGTATTTAGAGACGGCGTCGGTGACGGCCTGCTTCACGTAGTCAAAGTTGATGGGATTCATACCGGCAGTGGCGTCTTCAATGGTTTTCTTGATAATCCAGCGTGTTTGGTGGAGTAAATCCTGGGATTCACGCAAGTAAACGAAACCGCGGGAGATGATATCGGGGCTTTTCTTAAGCTTGCCATTAGCGACGTTGATGGAAGCGATGAGCACAAACATGCCGTCTTGGGCGAGGGTTTGGCGGTCGCGAATAACCACTTCCTGAGCTTCGCCGATGCGGAAGCCTTCCACGAACATGTCGTCGTGCGGGGCGCGCTCGGGCAGGACTTTAATCTGCAGTTCTTTTGATTCGCTACCGCTCAGGCCGATTTCAACGACAGAGCCGTTGTCGGGCACGATAATGTTTTTTGGATCGGCGCCAAGAGTGCGCGCCAGCTCGGCATGCATTTTCAACATGAAGTGGTAGCCGTGCACGGGCATGAAGAATTGATAGGGGATTTGGCGGTGGATCCATTCCAATTCGCCACGCTTGCCGTGGCCGGAGGCGTGGACATCGGAATCAAGATAGGTGATGATTTTGGCGTTGTGGCGATAGAGATTGTCCTTAAGCTTGGTGACGGCGCGCTCATTGCCCGGGATAACCGAGGACGAAAGAATAATGGTGTCGGTGTCATTCAGGCGAATGTTTTTGTGACTCTGATTGGCGATGCGCATCAGAGCGGCGAATTCTTCGCCTTGAGCGCCGGTGGCGATGACCATGATTTTGTGCGGCGGCACCGTGTCCATTTCCTCAATAGGAATGATGTGGTCCAAATTAACGAGGTTGAGTTGCTTGATGATGGCCACGTTATTTTTCATACTGCGGCCTTCAATAACAATTTTTTTCTCGTATTTGGCGGCGATTTTTATGAATTCAATAATGCGCTCCACCTGCGAGGCGAAGGTGGCAATGATGACGCGACCGCCGACTTTTTTGACGATCTCATCAATGTTTTTAACCACATGGGACTCGGAAACGGTCCAGCCCGGGCGATCAATGCCGGTGGAATCCATCAAAAGAAGCAACGTTTTTTCTTTTTTAAATGACTCATATTGCTCTATTTCATCGGGAGCGGGAATGCCGTCTTCGTTTTCAACACGAACATCGCCGGTGGTAACGATATTACCGAAGGGGGTGCTTATAACAATGCCGGTGGAGTCGGGAATGGAATGGGTGAGACCGAAGAAGCGCACTTTGAGGTGTTGGCCTATTTGAATCGGCGCGTCGTTTTTGCCGACGATTTTGATATTGAGTGGCGGTAAATGGGCAAATTCTTCCTGGCGCTTTTGAATAAAGAGCGCGCCGAATTCGCGGCTGTAGAGCGGCGGGTTGCCGATAAGGGGCATAACGTAGGGAATGCCGCCGATGTGGTCAAGGTGACCGTGGGTGATGAAAACGGCGCGGATTTTGCTCTGGCGCTCCATTAAGTATTTAATATTCGGCAAAATGTAATCAACACCCGGTGTTTCGGCGTCGCTGAATTGGATGCCGGCATCAATGACGATAATGTCGTCTTTGTATTCAATGGCCGTCATGTTGCGGCCAATTTCTTCTACGCCACCAAGCGGGATGATACGGAGATTTTCGCCTGGAGGCGGAATAACAACTGCGGCGGCTTTTGTGGCTTTTTCGTTATCATCAACAAAACCCCCCTCGTGTGGCGGCATAGTGTTGGGAGCAAAAGCGGCTGGCGTGCGCGGGCCAGCGAATTTTTGCTGGGGGCCACGTGAACCGGGGCCGAAACGCGAGTGGCGAGCCGGCATTGCGGGCCGTGAACCAGTGTGTGCAATCGGCGACCGGCCAGGGCCGGTGCTGGTCCTGGAATGAAAAGCACGGGTGCCGCCAGGGCGCGCGTAGGGGCCTGAGCGGGCGGCAGAGCTTCCTGTGCCAGCTCCTGTAACTGGGCGGGCGTAAGGGGCACCAGGACGGCTGTAGCCGGTGCGGGGGCGGTTATTGCTCCAGGCGGATGTACGGCGTCGCGGATAATCGGCTCCTTGGCCAGGTGTTCCGGAGGCGGGTCGTGAAGGGTTCATTTTTGTTGCTTGTAAATATTGTTACTTAATAATATAGATTTTATAGAGAGCTTTCGCTTACTGATACGATGCCGTTGCGGTTTTGGGGGCGAATACACTCCAGATTTCTTCCGTTTGCGCGTACCAACGGTAGGCATCACTGAGGCGTTCGCTGATATTTGCAATTGGTCCTACGCTGTCGCCGTGAATAGTTTCTGTTCGGCCAACGCTCAAGTTCTGTTCGTAGAGCATAATAGCCGGCAGGTCGCGCGCGAAGTCGGCATTGAAGGCGGCTATGTCGGCCTGGCGTACTGTACTGCTGGCCGTGGTGCGCATATCGCCAAGGAGAGCATCAACACTTTTA